>Ga0207668_10000004_pt1 | contig 201204 bp, 202 predicted proteins | sample KBSS43metaG_FD_184323 | JGI IMG/M metagenome (GOLD analysis project Ga0207668, IMG submission 184323) | Switchgrass rhizosphere microbial communities from Kellogg Biological Station, Michigan, USA - KBS S4-3 metaG (SPAdes) (version 2) | ecosystem: Host-associated > Plants > Roots >...
CCATCGAGCAGGTCTTCGCCAAGCTCAAACACCTCATGCGCAAGGCCCAGCCAAGGGACGTCGAGGCCACGTGGCGCAAGGCCGGCCAACTCCTCGACCTCTTCAGCCCCCAGGAGTGCGCCAACTACTTCCTCAACGCCGGATACGGTTCCGTCTAATGGAGCCCCGCTCTAGAGTGATCGAAATACGCGCTTCGGCCAGTCTGGGAAGAGCCTGGGTGGTGAGAAGCTCTGCCGCTCAGAATGAGCCTAGGATAATGTAAATATTCGCCTTTCCCCGATTTCGTGAGTCGAGTTCGTAATGCGTAGGTCGGGTGTTCGAGTCACCCTGGCGGCACCACCTTCTTAATGGCCTTCTAGCTAAGGAACGCCGGGCGATAGGCGGGGAGGCTCGTCCGCTCGGCCGCCGTGTGGGTCCAAGCTGGGTGTGCTTCCAGAAGGGCCGGGGCATTGGACGCATGCGGCCCTTAGGAGACAGCGGAAGCCGCTGCAAAGGCCACTAAGCTGACCTTCGCAAGGTCTGCACCGCGGCATAGCCCGTATCCGGCTGTCGCTGGATCACGCCACCTCAATCGTGAACACGAGTGAGGAGCCATCCTCACCTGAGGCAGGCAGCTTGTGGCTCGACTGACTGACAAGGAAGGGGATGTCGATCCCTTCATCGTCATGAGCGACGCCGAGTTCGCACCTACTTTCGACCAACACTTCCGACGGATTGGAGCGCCTCGGGGAGGGAAGGCGCGGAAGCCGACGTTTCCGAGCGTCGCTTTGGGTGGAACCACGACGTTCGCCGAGCGACGTGCTGCGCCCCGTCCACCTCAGAGGGGCGCCAAAAGCGACTCGCGATCGCCACGCCGGCCGAACAAACGGCTCATGACAGGAAGCCGCTGCCTCGCCCGTCACTCCGCCGCCGCGCCGATCTCGTCGAAGGACGAAAAGTTGTGCCGGTGCAGGTTGGCGTAGAGCCCGCCCGCAGCCAGCAGCTCGGCGGGCGAGCCCTGCTCAAGGATCTCGCCGTCCTTCAGCACGATGATCCGGTCGGCGTCGCGCACCGTCGCCAGCCGGTGGGCGATCAACAGGCTGGTGCGGCCCTTCATGACCACCCGCAGCGCCTGCTGGATCCGCGCCTCGACGAAGCTGTCGATGCTAGCCGTCGCCTCGTCCAGGATCAGGATCTGCGGATCGGCGAGCAGAGCGCGCGCGAAGCTGAGCAACTGCCGCTCGCCGACCGAAAGGTTCTGCCCGCGCTGCTCCAGCACCGTGTCGTAGCCCTGTGGCAGGCGGACGATGAAGTCGTGGGCGCGCACCGCCTTGGCGGCGCGGACCACCGCCTCGCGGCTGGCGTCCGTGCGGGCGTAGCGGATGTTCTCCAGGACCGTGCCGGTGAACAGGAACGGCTCCTGCAGCACCATGCCGACGTCGCGCGCCAGGGCCTGGCGGCTCAAGGTGCGCACGTCGTGGCCGCCGACCCGCACCTCGCCCTCCCAGACGTCGTAGAAGCGGCGGGTCAGGGCGGCGATGCTGCTCTTGCCAGAGCCCGTCGGCCCGACCAGGGCGATCACCTGCCCAGGCTCGATGCGGATGTTCAGATCCCGCAGCACCGGAACGCCCGGCCGGTAGCCGAAGGTGACGTTGCGGAACTCGATCGAGGCCGCCAGCTTGGCGGGCGTCAGCGCGCCCGGCCGGTCCTGCACCTCCAGCGGCAGGTCGATGACCTCGAAGATCCGGTGCGCCGCGGTCGTGGCCCGCTGCAGCATGGTGTACTGCTGCGAGATCGTCCGGATCGGGTCGAAGAACCGCTGGACGTAGAAGATGAAGGCGACCAGCACGCCCAGGTCGATGCGGCCCCACAGCACCATCGCCCCGCCGCCCAGCACCACCGCCGCCATCGCCGTCCCGGTCAACACGTCGACCACCGGGGTCATGATCTGCGCCTGCCAGGAGGCGACGCGCTGGGCCTCGTAGTTCTCCGCCACGCGGTGGGTGAAGTCCTGCAGGTTCAGCCGCTCGCGGCGCATGCCCTGCACCACCCGCACGCCGGCGATGTTCTCGGCCAGCACGCCGTTGACGATGGAGGAGGTCTCCCGCGCCAGCGTGAACGCCGCCTGCGCCTTCGGCAGCCAGACCGCCCGCACCACGATCAGCACCGGGGCGAGCAGCAGGGTGGCGACCGCCAGCCGCCACTCCATGACGAACAGCACCGCGGTGATGCCCAGCAGCAGCGCCAGGTCGCCGACCGCGGTGATCGAGGTCTCGAAGAAATCCTGCAGCGCGTTCACGTCGCCCTGCAGGCGCGACATCAGCCGCCCGACATGGCTGCGGTCCATGAAGCCCAGCGACACCTTCTGCAGGTGCTCGAACATGGCCCGGCGCATGTCGAAGATCACCTGCTGGGCCAGGCGCGCGGCGGTGACGTCGTTCAGGTAGCTGGTGGCGGCGTTGAGCCCGATCAGCACCACCAGGCCGCCGATGATCCACGGCAGCGGCAGGCTCTCCGGCTTGCCGGTGATGCGGTCCACCGCCAGCCGGATGGCGTAGGGGATGCTGACTTGGGTGGCGACGAAGGCCAGCACCGCGGCGATGGCGCCCGCGAGCGCAAGCCGGTGCGGACCGATGAAGGCCGCCACGCGGCGCAGCGCGCCGGTGTTGACCTCGACGAACAGCTCCTCGTGCGAACGTCGCGGCGCGATCCGCTCGTCGTCAGGCTGGGCAGGGTCGAGCTGGGCGGCGGAGGCGGCGGTGGTCATGCGAACAGCCGCTCACCGTTTGCCGGGGCGCGCTCCCCAGCCTCGGTCTGCATGGCGTAGAGCGCCGCATAGTAGCCGCCGGCCGCGACCAGGCTCGCATGGTCGCCGCGCTCGGTGATCCGGCCGTCCTGCAGCACCAGGATCTCGTCGGCGTGCATCAGCGACGACAGCCGGTGGGAGATGATCAGGGTGGCGTGCGCGCTCGTGGCGTCAGCCAGCGCGTGGCGCAGGCCGTGCTCGGTGGCCGCGTCCACCGCCGAGGTGGCGTCGTCGAACACCAGCACCCGGGCGCGGGTCATCAGCCCGCGGGCGATGGAGACCCGCTGCCGCTGGCCGCCGGAAAGCCCCGCGCCGCGCTCGCCGACCGACGTCTCGTAGCCCGCCTCCAGGCTTTCGGCGTGGTCGTGGATGTGGGCTATGCGCGCGGCCTCTTTCAGCTCGCGCCGGCCGGCGTCCGGCGCGGCGTAGGCGATGTTCCGCTCGATGCTGTCGTCGAACAGGAAGACGTCCTGCGCCACCACGCTCACCGCCTGGCGCAGCGAGGCGAGCGTCAGGGTGCGGATGTCGCGCCCGTCGAGCGTGATGCGGCCGGCGTCGACGTCGTAGAATCGCGGGATGAGCTGAGCGATCGAGCTCTTGCCCGAGCCCGACGGCCCGACGATCGCCAGCGTCCGGCCGGGCTCGACGGTGAAGGAGACGTCGCGCAGCACCGGCGCGTCCTTCGCGCCCGGATAGGCGAAGCTCACATGGTCGAAGCGGAGGACGCCGACGGGCCTCTCCAGCGCCGTCGCGCCCGACGCGTCGCGGATGGCGGGCTCGAAGTCCAGCACCTCGAACACGCGCCTGCCCGACGACATCGCCCGCGCGCCGGAGTTCATCACCATCGAGATCTGGCGCACCGGCATCTGCAGGATGGTCATGAAGGCCAGGCACTCGGTGAGCTGGCCGATGCTGATCGCGCCGTGCGAAATCCGGTAGGCCCCAACCGCCAGCGCCAGGGCCATCGCCAGATAGTAGCTGGAGCTGATCGTCGCCAGCGAATTGGCTCGGTAGCGGAGGCGAGCGTTGGAGAGCGCGAGCGCCACCTTCGCGGCGGCGTCGAACTTGCCCATCTCATAGGGCTCCGAGCCGAAGGCGCGCACTACGCGAACGCCCTGCAGGTTCTCCTCCATCACCCGGGTCACAACCGCCATCTGCCGCTGCAGCCGGGTCCAGGCGAGCCGCAGCAACAAGCCCATGCGCCCCGCCCGCCACACGGCGAAGGGAATGAAGCTCAGCGTGACCAGCGCCATCACCGGGTCCTGGGTGGCGAGGGCGGCGCCGCCGATCACCACCAGCAGCAGCATGGCGATGATCCGCTGCATGCCCATTTCGATGAAGCCGCGGACGCCCTCCAGGTCGAGCATGCCGCGGGTGATCAGCTCGCCCGAATGGATGCGGTCGTGGAAGTCGAAGCCGAGCTGCTGCAGCTTGTCGAAGTAGGCCAGGCGCAGGTCCCGCGCGACCTGCTGGCCCAGGGTCTCGCCGTGGAAGCTGGAGACCATTTGGGCCACGCCGCGCGCGGCCGAGGCGGCCAGCAGCACCAAGGCGGTGACGCCCAGCGCCCGCAGCGCCGCCTGCGGCTCGGCCGCGCCGCGCTTGAGCAGCGCCTGCGCCTGGTCGACGGCGTGGCCGAGCAGGCGCGGGATGGCCAGGTTGAACAAGGTCGCCAGCAGGCCGGCGCCGGTGGCGACGGCGAAGCGCGCGCGGTGGCGCAGCGCCAGGCCCACCACGCGCGCCAGCGTACGCCACGCCGTACGGGGATCGATCCCCAGATCGAGCGCCAGCCCCTCGACGCGCCCTGGCTGCGGTTCCAGCGCCATCAGCGTCGCACGCTGCTGGCCGCCGGCGCGGCGAAGGCCGGCCCGGGCTCGACGGAAAGGTCCGCAGCGACGGTCATGGCCAGCGTGTGCGCCTGTTCGCGCAGATCGGGAATGGCGATGCTCTCCCAGGTCGCGGCGCGCGCCAGCGGACCCACAGCGTAGAGCCCGCGCGTCGGCCGCCCGTCGCGACCCGCGACGCGCAAGCCGTCCGCCATGGCCAGGCCAAGGCCCAGCGGGTCGGCCGCGATCAGGCCGCGCTCGACCAGGCCGGCCAGCAGGCCGGAGCGGTCCTGGGCGAGATCGCCGGTCGACCCGGTGCAGTTGACGATCGCCGCGAAGGTCCGCGTCACGGCGCCGCTCGCCCCGCGAGCCCGATAGTGCACCTCGAACCCCTCCTCGCTTCGCTCGATCCGGGTCAGCCGGCCGGCCTCGATGGCGAGCCCGCCGCTCGCCAGCAGCCCCGAGATCCGCGCGCCGACCACGGGCGCCATCCGGTGCCGGTGCGCGTCCCACCAGGGGCGTAGATGGCGCAGGAACTGCCGGCGCTGCGCCGTGCTCCAGCTTCGCCAGAGCGCGGCGGTGGCGGGCCGCACGCTGTCGACCGCCTGACGCCAGGTGGTGGCGACGGCGTAGGCGCGCAACAGGCGCAGCACGCGCAACGGTGACGCAGGCAGCCCGTCCGGCGGCGGCGCAGGCGAGGTGCTGGCGTGAATCCGGGGCAGCAGTCCGCGCCGCGACAAGGCGATCAGCGGCCGGTCGAGATGCGCCAGGCTGAGCGCGACGTCGATCATCGTCAGCCCCGAGCCCAGCAGCAGCACCTCGCCGGGCGCCGTCTCGTCGAGGTTCACGCCCCAGGGGTCGGCGAAATAGCCCGGCGCCGACAGCACGCCCGCACCGGCTTGCGCCGGCGGGATCGGCGGCAAGGCGCCTATGGCCAGGACGACGGCGCCCGCGGAAATCGTCCGCCCGAGCGCCAGGTCGACGTCGAACCCGCCCGCCCGCGCGGCGACGCCCACCGCCTCGTCGGGCTCCAGCAGCAGGCGGCCGGCATGGGCGGGCCGCGCGACCGCCTCGCGCAGCAGATGCTGCAGATATTCACCGTAGCGGCCGCGGCTGACGAAGCCGTCGAACAGGTTCTGCCCCTGCCCCCGGATCCAGTCGAGAAAGTGGTCGGGCCGGTCCGGGTAGGCGCTCATGTTCGAGGCGCGCACGTTCAGCAGATGGTCGCGATGGCCGCCGACATAGGCCCGACCGCGGCCGAAGGTGGGCGCGCGTTCGATCAGACGCACAGTGAGCGCCGGCGCGGCCGTCAGCAGGTGCAGGGCCGTGAGCAGGCCGCTGAAGCCGCCGCCGATGACGGCGACGGTCGGAGAGCCTCCGGGATGGAATGGACCGCTCACCGGATCGGGCATCCGGGGGACGCCACCTGGTGGTCGGGCCGCGGCGCGTCGCCCAAGGCCGCCGCCACCGCGCGGCGCAGGTCTCCGCCGTCCGGGGCGCTTCGATCGCCGAACCGCGTGGCGTCGAAGCGTCCGTGGTAATATAGCCGCCGCTCGCTGTCGAAGAGGTAGAAGTCCGGCGCGCGAACGGCGCCGAAGGCCTGCGCCACCGACCGCATCTGGTCGATCAGATAGGGAAACACATAGCCGCGCTTGAGCGCCTCCGCCGCGACCGCCGCCGGGGCCTCGTCCGGCTGCTCGCGATCGTCGAAGGCGTTGACCGCCAAGATTTGCAGCCCTCGCGGCAGAAACTTCAGAGCCAGGCTCGAAAGCGCCGGGGCCAGCCGGGCTACTTCGGGGCAGGCGTTGGCGATGAAGGCGACCAGCACCGCGCTCGCCTCGGGAAAGTCCTCTGGACCGACGAGGCGCCCCGTCAGCGGTTCCGGCAGGCGGAAGCTCGGCAGGGACGCGCCGAGCGACAGGGGCGTGACTGGGGAAAGAGACATTTGGGGCGCCTTGGGGTGAGACGCCCCAAATTCCTACTAATTGGATCGACTTTGAAGAGGAGAATTCCTCAAGGTCGGGTGAGCGTCGCTTCAGCCAGCCGCGGCCAGGTTGGGGACCCAGGCGGCGCCGGCCGGAAAGCGCGCCCCGACGGTCGAGCCCGGCGGGAAGGCCGCCTCCAGCTCGCCGACCGTCGCCGCATCGAGGACAATGTCGTTGGCCGCCCAGTTCGACTCCAGGTGCTTCACATGGCGCGTGCCCGGGATCGGGATCACCCCCTTCGACAGCACCCAGGCCAAGGCCACCTGAGCGCTGGTCGCGCCGAGGCGGCGCGCGACCGCCTCGATCACCGCGCGGCGGCGGCTGTTGGCCTCCACGGCCTCGGCCTGGAAGCGGGGATGCTCGTTGCGGCGGTCACCCGCCTCGGTGGGGACCTGCCCCGCCAGGAAGCCGCGGCCAAGCGGGCTGTAGGCGACGAAGGCGACGCCGAGCTCGCGGGCGGTGGGCAGGATATCGGCCTCGATCTCGCGGGTCCAAAGCGAGTATTCGCTCTGCAAGGCGGCAATCGGCGCCGTGGCCTGGGCGCGCCGCAGGGTGGCGCTGTCGACCTCGGACAGGCCGATCCCGCGGATCTTGCCCTCGGCCTGCAGCCGGGCGAGCTCGCCCACCGTCTCCTCAATCGGGGTCTGCCGGTCCAGCCGGTGCAGATAGTAGAGGTCGACGTGATCGACCTTCAGCCGCTTCAGGCTGGCCTCGATCGCCTGGCGCACGTACTCCGGCCGGCCGTCGGGCGAACGGACGCCCGCCCCGTGCCGGTTGCCGAACTTGGTGGCGATCACCAGTTGGTCGCGCCGGCCCTTGAACCAGCGGGCCAGCAGTTCCTCGTTGTGGCCGTTCCCATAGACGTCGGCGGTGTCGATGAAGTTGATCCCCAGCTCGACGACGCGGTCGAGGGTGCGCAGCGATTCCGCCTCGTCGGCCTGGCCATACGAATGGCTGAGGCCCATGGCTCCGAAGCCCTGGCGCGTGACCCTAAGCGGGCCGATGGATGCGGTGGGAGTGGTCATTGGCTTATCTCCTTGGCTGATGGCTGTCAGAAGTTGGCGCGCACGGTGACGCCGTAGGTGCGCGGCGTTCCAAGCTGGCCGCTGGCTGCCCACACCCCGGCGCCCGGAACGGTCGAACTGCTCAGCGACTGCAGGTAGACCTTGTCGAAGGCGTTGTTCACCCAGAGCGAGGCGTCGAACCGGTCCCCGAAGTTGGCGCCGACGCGGAAGTTGGCGACGTAGTAGCCCTTGATCCGCGAGTAGGCGGCGTCGTCGACGCTGCCGAAGACGCTGGAGCGGAAGGCGTACTGGGCCAACGCATAGGGCCGGATGTCGTCGCCGATCGGATCGAATTCGTAGCGCGCGCCGCCGTTCGCCACCCAGCGGGGCGCCTGGTAGACCGACCGTCCCGTCAGGTCGCAAGGCGCGGCCACGCCCGCGGGGCAAGGGGCGTTGCGGTAGTCGGTGTAACTGGCGTCATTGTACGACGCCGCGAGCTGCAGGCTGAGATTGTCCGTCGCCTGCCAGGAGCCGTCGACCTCGACGCCGCGGGCGCGGATGTCGCCGACGTTGGCGAGATAGGCCTTGGCGCCATTGGTCGGCGTGATGTTGGTCTGCAGTCCGTTCAGCTTGGTCCAATAGACGTTGGCGTTGACCTGCAGCCGCCCGCCGAGCGCGGTGTGCTTCACGCCCAGCTCCGCGTCCTTCACCTTCTCCGGGTCGAGCACGATGGAGGTGCCGGGCGTCACCGAGGCGTTGAGGTTGAGCCCCGCCGCTTTGTAGCCCGTGGAATAGGACGCATAGACGTTGGTGGTCGACGTGATCTTGTAGGTTCCGCTGACCAGATAGGACCAGTTCCCGCCCTTGACGGTCTCGTCGTAGTTGAACGGGATCGAGGTCGGTGCGTACGGCGTCAGGTAGGTCGAGGTGTTGGTGATCCCGTGACGCTTGTCGTGGGTGTAGCGCAGGCCGGCCGTCAGCGTGAGCTGGTCGGTCAGGTCGTAGTTCGCCTGGCCGAACACCGCGGCGCTTTCGCTGATCGCGCGGGTGTCGCCGATGTATTGCGAGCCGGGCGCGATCACCACCGCCGGGGCGGCCGGGTTCGAGAGGCGCGCATAGGTCGTGTAGAAGGCGCTGGCGTCCGTGCCAAATTGGTTGAGGATGTAGTGGTCCTTCAGCTTCTGCCGGAACAGGTAGACGCCGGTCTGCCAGGTCAGCCGCCCGGGCTTCGAGGCCAGCCGGAATTCCTGGCTCCACTGCCAGTCATGGGTCTGGGCGACGTTCACCTGGAGGATGTCGAGCGGCAGGTTGTCGCTGTCCTGCAGCGGCGAGAAGTGCCAGTGCCGCCACGCCGAGATCGAAGTCAGCGTCGCGAAGTCGAGGTCCCAGTCGACCTGAGCGGAGAGCGCATGCGACTCCGTCTGCATCAGCTGCGGGGCGTTGGCGAGAACGTAGTCGCGTGATGCGACCGGCACGTAGCCCAAGGCGCGGAAGGCGTTTAGCGTCCGGGCCGTGGTCGCGCCCAGGCTGGGCTGGAACACCTGGTTGATGACGCTGACGCAGCAGGTGTCCTGCTCGTCTGAGTATTCGCCGATCAGGCGCGCGGTCACCTTGGAGGTGGGCGTGAAGAGCAGTTGAGCGCGCACGCCGCTGCGTCCCAGCGAGTTGCCGTCGATATAGGTGGTGGTGTTATCGATGACACCCTTTCGATCGGTGCGAAAGGCGGTGATCCGGCCAGCCAGCAGGCCGTCGATGAGCGGACCCGTAACGCTGGCGCGATACTGCTGGTAGTCGTAGTTGCCGAACGAGGCCTCCGCGGTCGCGCCGAAGGTGAAGCTGGGCTTGCGGGTGGTGATGTTGATCACGCCCGCCGACGAATTGCGCCCGAACAGCGTGCCCTGCGGCCCGCGCAGCACCTCCACCTGGTCCACGTCGATCAGGTCGGTGAGCGCCATGCCCGGCCGGCCGAGATAGACGCCATCCACATAGACCCCGACGGATGTGTCCAGGCCGTCTGACGCGGACGACACGCCGATGCCGCGGATGCCCAGCGAGGAGTTGCGCGGGTTGGTGCTGAACTGCGTCAGGCTGGGCGTGCGTTGCTGCAGGTCGACTAGGGTATAGCCGCCAGTCTTCTCCAGCGCGTCGCCGGACACAACGGAGAGCGAAATCGGCACGTCGACCGCTCGCTCCTGCGTGCGCCGCGCGGTGACGATGACTTCGGCTGCTGACGCTTCGGTGGTTTCGCCGGCGGTTTCGGTCGCCGCGGCGGGCCGCGCCGCGTCCTGCGCGGACGGCGCGAGCGCTTCCGCGTGAGCCGCCCCGGCCAGCAGGCCGCCGGCGATCGAGCTCAGCAGGGCGGCCTTGAGCCGTGGGCCTCGCGCGGCGGGTCGATAAAGTTCGGTGGTCAAGAGACTGATCCCCCTCGGGTCGTTGGCCGTTCAGGCGCGACCTAAATCCTACTTATTCAATAGGAATTGAAGGCAATCCTTCTCCCGACGTGTTTAGTTTTTCTGCGCCTCTGCGACGCTTGAGCCAGACAGAAGCTCACCGAGGAGGAGGGCTATCGGGCGACATTATTCTCTGTGCCTTGCACGCAACGGCCAGCTCAGCGGCTGCAAGCGGCATTAGATTTTCTTGCCCACCCATGACGCTTGGCCCGCGTTGACAATCCCTATCCCAAATGTAGGAATTAAGGCGTCAGCGAGGAACGCCATGAGCACAGCCACCGCCCCCTCTCACGGAATTTCATCCGCCCGGATCCAGATCGATCCAGTCACGCCGGTGATCGGCGCCGAGATCTCTGGCGTCGACCTTTCCCAGCCCCAGGGCGCCGAGACCATCGCCGAGATCCGCGCCGCGCTGCACCGCTGGCGGGTGATCTTCTTTCGCGATCAGGAGCTCGACAACGATCAGCTGAAGGCGTTCGGCCGCCAGTTCGGCCCGCTCACTCCCGCCCACCCGATCGCCGAGGGTCTCTACGATCATCCCGAGATCTGGGAGCGCCAGGTCGACGAGTACCGCGTGCGCCGCAGCGAGAACGACAACCTGCGGCCCGGCGCCCGCGCGCCTCGCGACTACAAGGGCTGGCACATCGACATCACTTTCGTCGCCAACCCCAACCGCTACTCGATTCTCTACGGCGCGCAGATCCCGCCTTATGGCGGCGACACCCTGTTCGCCAATCTGATCGCCGCCTACGAGGGCCTCTCGCCGAAGATCCGTGTGCTGATCGATGACCTGCAGGCCGTGCACCAGACCTCGGACTACGACGGCGGGCGTTCGCGCATCCCGCGCCGCGACGGCCGCTCGACCGGCCCGTTCGTCTCGCTGCATCCCTTGGTTCGGGTCCACCCCGAGACCGGCGAGAAGCTGCTGTTCCTGAACCCCGGCACGACCACCCATATTCCGGGCCTCAAGCAGCCGGAAAGCGAGGCGATCCTCGACCTGCTGCATTTCGAGCTGACCCGCGCCGAGTATCAGGTCCGCTTCCGCTGGCGTCCGAAGTCGCTGGTGGTCTGGGACAACCAGGCCGTCGCCCACGCCGGCCCAATCGACTACGCCCATTTCGACCTTCCGCGCGTCGTGCGGCGGATCACCGTGGCCGGAGACCTCCCCGTCGGCCCCGATGGCTTCCGTTCGCAAGCGCTCGAGGGGGAGTTGTTCAACGTTCTCGGCTGAACAGCCCTCCGCGGCCCGCCGTCATATCGGCCCTTTGGCGGCGGGCCGCACCCTTTTCCTCACCTTCAAGGCATCGCCTCATGGCTCCGCGTCGCGCCGGCATACTCGCGCTCGCCCTGATCGGGCTCTCGGCGGCCCTTTCGGTCTACGCCGTGGCGCGCCCGACGGCGCCCAGGTCGTTGGCGGGCCCGGTCGATCTGCCGCTCACTGCGCCGCTGCCCACGAGCGTTCCGCCGGACACCCAACTGGTGATCGGCGACCCGCAGACCGAGCAGGTTCTGCGCCACACCGGCTGGATCAAGGAGCTGCCGTTCAAGGTGCAGTGGGCCGAGATCGTCGGCGGCCCCGCCGTGACCGAGGCCTTCCACGCCAAGGCGCTGGACGTCGGCGCCGTGGCCAACATCCCGCCGATCCATGCGGTGTGGGTCGGCATGCCGGTCAAGATGATCGCCATCAAGCTGCGCGCCGATCCCGTGAACCACCCGGTCTTCCAGCTGGCGATCGCGCCGGGCGTCAAGATCGACAGCCTCGCCGACCTCCGGGGCAAGCGGATCGCCTACAGCCCCGGCCAGATCCAGGGCGAGCTCGTCATCCGCAGCCTGGAATACGCCGGCCTGAGGCCCAGGGACGTGAAGCTGGTGGAGCTGCCGAGCACCTCGGCGGACGTCTATCTGAACGCGCTGGCCGGCGGCGAGCTGGACGCCGCGCCGATCGGCGCCGGCCCCGCGGTCAAGCGCTACCTCGAACGCTACGGCGCCAAGGGCGCCAAGGTAATCCCGCACGGCCCGCGCCGCGACGACCTCTCCACCCTCTTCGTGCGCGACGAGACGCTGCACGACCCGGCCAAGGCCGCCGCGCTGCGCGCCTACATCAAGCTCTGGGGCCGCGCCCAAGCCTGGATCAACGCCCACCCCGAGGAGTGGGCGAAACTCTACTACGAGCAGAACCAGGGCCTGTCCCCGGAGCTGGCGACCTACGCCGTCCGCGCGATCGGCGGGACCGTGGTGCCTACCCAGTGGGACGAGATGGTCGCCTATCAGCAGGCCTCCATCGACCTGATGTCGCGGATCTCCGGGCGCAAGGCCTTCCCCGCCGACACCATCTTCGACCGCCGTTTCGAACGGATCGGCGCCGAGGGCTTCGCCCAATACCAGACCGGCGCCGTCCGTCTCGCCGCGCGCTGAAGGAGCTCGCCCGCATGAACGCCTATTCCCGGGTCGCCGAGCCCGCCGCACCCTTCGAGCTGCCGCCGCAAGGCCTGGGCGTCTCCGCCCTCGCCGAGCCGCCGGCCCCGGCGAAGACCCAGCCGCACCGCCGGCTTGGGATCGGCGCCGCCGACCCGCTTGGCTGGCTGCTCGGCCCCGCGATTCTGCTGCTCGGCTGGACCATCGGCTCGTTCACCGGCTGGCTCGACAGCCGCATCCTGCCCGCCCCCTGGGCGACCATCGCCGCGGCGAACGAGCTGATCGCGGACGGCAGGCTGCAGGCCAATCTCGCCGTCTCCGCCTGGCGCGCCACGCAAGGCCTCGCGCTGGGGTCCAGCATCGGCCTGACGCTGGCCATCGCGTCCGGCCTTACCCTCGCCGGCGGCTACCTGATCGACGGCGCCGTGCAGATGAAGCGCGCCGTGCCGATCCTGGCGCTGATCCCGCTGCTCATCATCTGGTTCGGCATCGGCGAGACCATGAAGGTGTCGGTCATCGCGCTCGCGGTGTTCACGCCGATCTACCTCAACACCCACGCAGCCCTGCGCGGGATCGAGACCCGCTACGTCGAACTGGCCGAAACCTTGGGGCTTTCCCGCAAGGCCTTTCTGACCGAGGTCGTGCTGCCGGGCGCGCTGCCGGGCTTCCTGCTCGGTCTGCGCTTCGCGGTCGCCTCCTCCTGGCTGGCCCTGGTGGTGGTCGAGCAGATGAACGCCACCAGCGGCATCGGCTACATGATCAACCTCGCGCGGGTCTACGCCGAGACCGACGTCATCGTCGTTGGCCTGCTGGTCTACGCGATCCTCGGCCTCGCGTCCGACACGGCGGTGCGCGCCCTGGAGCGCCGCGCCCTCTCCTGGCGCCGGACGCTCGCCCGATGAGCGCGCCCTCCTCCCTTCCCATTGTCCGCGTCCGCGACCTAGTCCGGCGCTTCACCATCAAGGGCGTGCTGGACGGCGTCGACCTGGAGATCCGCCGCGGCGAGTTCGTCGCCCTGCTGGGGCGGAGCGGCTGCGGCAAGAGCACCCTGCTGCGCGCCATCGCCCGGCTCGACCACGAGGCGACCGGCTCGGGCGACATCGTCGCGCCGCAGAATCTTTCCGTAGTCTTCCAGGACGCCCGGCTGCTGCCCTGGAAGCGGGTGCTGGACAACGTCATCCTGGGCCTTGCCGACCGCGACGCCCGCGAGCGCGGCCAGAAGGCGCTGGCCGAGGTGGAGCTGGGCGGGCGGGAGCAATCCTGGCCGGCGGAGCTCTCAGGCGGAGAGCAGCAGCGCGTGGCGCTCGCCCGCTCGCTAGTGCGCGAGCCCGAACTGCTGCTGGCCGACGAGCCGTTCGGCGCGCTGGATGCGCTGACCCGCATCCGCATGCACGTCCTGCTGAAACGCCTGGTGCAGGCCCATTCGCCGGCCGTGCTGCTGGTCACCCACGACGTCGACGAAGCCATCGAGCTCGCCGACCGGATCGTGGTGCTGGAGCAAGGCAAGGTCGCCGCCGACATCCCAGTCGCCCTGCCCGCCGCCGGAACCGAGCGCGCCGAAGCCTTTGCGGCGCTCAGGCGCGAGCTGCTCGCCAGGCTGGGCGTCCAGCCGACAGAGGCCCGGCCGGCGGCCTAGCGCCCCAAATCATCGAGCACAGGAACGGACGGAGACATCCGATGAGCGCACACCGCCAGATCAAGCTCGGCGCCTTCGTTCAGGCGACCGGGCACCACATCTCCGCCTGGCTCCACCCCGGGGCCCAGCCCGACGCGGGCTTGAACTTCCAGCATTATCTGCAGCTCGCCCGCGCCGCCGAGGCGGCCAAGTTCGACCTGCTGTTCGTCGCCGATAGCCCCGGCGGCTATTCCAACTTTGAGGATGCGGAAGTCTTCGCCCGCAACGCCAAGGCGGCGCATTTCGAGCCCGTGACGCTCTGGTCGGCGCTGTCGGCGCTGACGACCCACATCGGCTTCGTCGCCACCTCCTCGACGACCTACGAGGACCCCTACACCACCGCCCGCAAGTTCGCCTCGCTGGACTGGATCTCGGGCGGCCGGGCGGCGTGGAACGTGGTCACCACCGGCGCCGACGTCTCGGCCAACTTCAGCCAGTCGGCGCAACCGGCGCACGCCGACCGCTATGCGCGCGCCGAGGAGTACATCGACGTCGTCAAAGGCCTGTGGGACTCCTACGAGGACGACGCCTTCCTCCGGGATCGTGAGAGCGGCCTGTTCGTGGATCCGGACAAGGTGCACCTGGTCGACCACAGGGGCGCGCACTTCCAGATCCGCGGGCCGCTGAACGTCGGCCGCCCGCCCCAGGGCTATCCGGTGGTGGTGCAGGCCGGGGCCTCCGACGCGGGCCGCGAGCTCGCCGGCCGCACGGCCGAGGTAGTGTTCACCGCCAACCTGACCTTGGAGGACGCGCAAGCCTTCTACGCCGACCTCAAGGCCCGCGCCGGCCGCTACGGCCGCCAGCCCCACGAGATCCTGATCATGCCGGGGATCTTCCCGGTGCTCGGCGGCAGCGAAGCCGAGGCCCAGGCCAACTACGAGGCGCTGCAGGCCCTGATCCACCCCAGCGTGGCCTGGAGCATCCTCAAGCGCCACTACGGCGAGGTAGACCTCTCCGGCTATTCGCTTGACGACAAGGCCCCGCCCCTGCCGCGCGAGACCAACGGCAACCGCTCGCGCCTGAAGCTGGTGTCGGACCTGGTCGAGCGCGACCGGCCGACGCTGCGCGAGCTCTATCGCACCGTCTCCACGGCGCGCGGCCACCGCACCGTGATCGGCACGCCGGATCAGGTCGCCGACGCCATTCAGGACTGGTTCGAGAACGGCGCGGCGGACGGGTTCAACATCATGCCGCCGGTGCTGCCGGCCGGCCTCACTGACTTCATCGACCAGGTGGTCCCGATCCTGCGCCGCCGCGGCCTGTTCCGCAGCGAGTACGAGGGTCGGACCCTTCGCGACAATCTGGGCCTCGCGCGGCCCGCCAACCGGTTCGCCGGCGCCCGCGGCGGGCGCGTGGCGGCGGAGTAGAGACCCATGACCCTGCACGCCAAATTCACTGAAGCCTCCCCGGCCGAGCGCTTCTCCCGCCGCTATGGCGGACCCGTCGAGATCACCCCGCCGGCCTGGAACGAGACGCTGGACATCCTGCTGGCGCACCACTCGGTGCGGCGGTTCCTGGCCGACCCCGTTCCCGCGGGCACGGTCGAGACCCTGGTCGCGGCCGCCCAGTCGGCGCCCACCTCCTCGAACCTGCAGCCCTGGAGCGTGGTCGCCGTCGAGGACCCGGCGCGCAAGGCCAGGCTGTCGCTGCTGGCCGGCGACCAGGCCTTCATCCGCGAAGCGCCGCTGTTCTTCGTCTGGCTGGTCGATCACCAGAAGCTGCGCACCGCCGCCTTCGCCCAGGGCCGGGAGGCGCAGGCCCTCGACTATCTGGAAAGCTTCCTGCTGGGCGGCATCGACACCGCGCTCGCCGCGCAGAACGCCACCGTGGCGGCCGAGGCGCTGAGCCTGGGCGCCACCTACGTCGGCGGCATCCGCAACAAGCCGGCCGAGGTCGCCGCCGAGCTTGGCCTCACGCCGCACGTCTTCGCCCTCTTCGGCATGGCGGTGGGCCGCCCGGACCCCGACGCCGGGCTGGAAGTGAAGCCGCGCCTGGCGCAGGAGGCGGTGCTGTTCCGCGAACAGTACGGCTGGGGCGCGCGCGAGCAGGACGCCGTGGCCGCCTACAACCCCCGCATCCGCGCCTTCCAGCGCCGCCAGCGCCTACCCGAACAGGACTGGACCACCCAAGCCGTGAACCGCACCGCCGGGCCGCAGTCCATGGCCGGCCGCCATGTGCTGCGCGACGTGCTGCAGGCGCTGGGCTTTCCGGCGCACTGAGCACCCTCCCCCTCTCAACGAAAGCGCCGACTCCGATGAGCAACAGTTCCCAGTTCCTCTGGTACATTCCCAACCAGGTTCAACCCGGCCACCGCGGCGACGCGGCCCAGGAAAACCACAACAGCCTGGAGACCCTGACCCGCCATGCGCGCGCGCTGGAGGAGCACGGCTGGCGCGGCGCGCTGATCGGCTCCGGCTGGGGTCGCCCCGACACCTTCACCGTCGCCGCAGCGCTCGCCGCCCGGACCGCCACCTTCGAGCCGCTGATCGCCATCCGGCCCGGCTACTGGCGGCCGGCCAACTTCGCCTCGGCCGCGGCGACGCTCGACCATCTCACCGGCGGCCGGGTGCGGATCAACATCGTCTCCGGCCAGGACAATCTGGCGGCCTATGGCGACAGCGAGGGCGACCAGGCGCACCGCTACGGGCGCACCCGCGAGTTCATGCGGCTGGTGCGCAAGCTGTGGACCGAGGAGGACGTCACCTGGCGCGGCGACCACTTCCAGGTGACGCGCTCGACCGTCGAGCCGCGGCTGCCAGCGCGCGGCGAGCGCCGTCACCCCAAGCTCTACTTCGGCGGCGCCTCGCCCGCGGCCGAACGGGTCTCGGCGACCGAAGCCGACGTGCAGCTCTTCTGGGGCGAGCCGCTGGACGGCGTGGGAGAGCGCATCCAGCGGCTCAAGGCGCTCAGCCGCGATCTCGACCGCGACCTGCCGCCGCTGGAGTTCGGCTTGCGGATCACCACCTTCGTCCGCGACACCACCGAGCAGGCCTGGGCCGAAGCGGAGGCCAAGGTCGCCGAAATGGCCGACCGGAGGGGCGCGATTGACGAGCATCGCCGCGTGATCGCGGTGGGGCAGCAGCGGCTGCTGGACCTGCAGGCGCGCGGCGACGTGCTCGACGACAACCTCTACACCGCGCCCGGCCGCCACGGTGGCGGCGGCGCCGGAACCACCTGGCTGGTCGGCTCCCCCGCCGACGTCGCCCGCTCGCTGCTCAAGTACCAGGCCCTGGGCATCACCCACTTCGTGCTTTCGGACACTCCGTACCTGCCCGAGATCCGCCGCCAGGGCGATCAGCTGCTGCCGCTGCTGCGCGCCGGCGCTGCCGTTTGAGGCCGCTCAGAGCCGCTGCGCAGGAGGTCGGGTGTTCGAATCACCCGGCGACGCCGCCCTTCAGCTCCAATCGGTTCTGACCATATGCGGCCTAGCCGACGCTGGCAGGCCCCGCCAATCCACATCGAACCCTTACGCCGTTTGGACCTAGCCTTGCTCGTCGACGGGTCGAAGGAGCCGGTCATGTCAGAGCAAACCCTGCCGCTCGTGCCTGTGGAGGCGACGGCCGCCGCATCGCCATCGGCCCGGCCGGGCCGATGGGCTGGCTATGCGGGCGCGGTCGCGCTGGTCGGCGCCGCCGTGCTCGTGGGGTTCGTGATCCAGCACCTGATCACCGCGCCCGACGTCACCCTCGTCTTCGTGCTGCCGGTGGTGATCGCGGCGACCGGCTTCGGCTTTCGCCAGGCGATGCTGGCCGCGACGCTCGGCGTGCTCGCCTTCGACTTCTTCTTCACCCCGCCCTTCTATTCGTTGCGCATCCACCGCGCCGACGACATCTGGGCGGCGGCGCTGCTGCTGGCGATCGCGGCGATCGTCAGCACGCTGGCGGCCGACGCACGCCGGCGGCGGCTGGATGCGGAGCGCGAGGCCGCGCGCGCCAACGCCCTGCATGCGCTGGCCCGCCTGGTGGTCGAGGCGGCGCCGCGGCCCGACGTGGAGCGCGCCACGGCTCAAGCCCTGGCGCAGATCTTCGGGGCGCCGTCGGCGGTGCTGGTGGAACGGGACGGCGAATTGCGCCTGGGCGAGGACAGCGCCAGCCTGCCGGCGGCGGACCTCGAGGCGGCCCGCTGGACGCTGTCGAGCGGGACGGCGTCCCACGCCGACAACTACCCCTTCGAGGCCTCGACCTTCGATTTCTGGCCGATCCGCCGCGAGGGCTCGCCGCTCCTTGTCCTAGGCGTCCGCGCCGATCGCAAGGACGACTGGCCGGAGACCCCCGCGAAGTATGTCGAGCTGGCCGGCGCCTACCTGTGCGCCAGCCTCACGGCTCCTCGTCGGCCATGAAGCGATCGCCGACGCCGGGCTCGGTGAGGATCAGCTTCGGTTCGGCGGGGCTGGCTTCCAACTTCTGGCGAAGCTGGCCGATGAAGACCCTCAGGTACTGGGTGTCGTGCACGTGCGCCGGCCCCCAGACGGAGGTGAGCAGCTCCTTGTGCTGCAGCACCTTGCCGGCGTTCTGGGCGAGCTTGGCGAGCAGGTCGTATTCGCGCGGGGAAACCCGCACCGGCACGCCCCCCCGGGTGACCAGCCGGCGGGGAAGTCGATCACCACCTCGCCCGCCCGCACCACCGGCGGCGGAGGCCTGGCCGCATTCGAGCGCTGGCGCAGCGAGGCCCGCAGCCGGGCGAGCAGCTCGCCCACCCCGAACGGCTTCTCGACGTAATCATTGGCGCCGAGGTCGAGCGCCTCGATCTTCTCGGTCTCCTTGTCGCGCGCCGAAAGCACCAGGATCGGTTCCTGGTAGGACTCGCGCGCCTTGGTCAGCACCGCCTTGCCGTCCATGTCGGGCCGGCCGAGGTCGAGCACCACCGCGGCCGGCGCCGCGCGCGCCATCTCGCGCAGTCCCTCGGCCCCGGTCTCGGCGCGCAGCGGCTCATAGCCCGCCGCTTCGAGCGCCGCCCGCAGGAAGCGGTGGATCAGGGGCTCGTCGTCGACGATCAGGATCCTGGGCTGCAGGCTCATGCGGCCGCCGTCCCGAGCTGTCGCGGCGCCTTGGGCAGACTGATCAACACCCGCGTGCCGTGGTCGCCGTGGATCGGGCTTGCCGCGACGATGCGCCCGCCCATCGCCTCCACGAAGCCCTTGGAGATCGAGAGGCCGAGACCGGCGCCCTTGGCGCGATCGCTCGGTCCCTCCATGCGGTGGAACTTCTCGAACACCCGCGCAAGCTCAGGCGTCGGGATGCCCTTGCCTTCGTCCTCGATGCTGATGACCACGTTCGCCCGGTCCTCGTAGGCCGCCAGCTCGATCACGGTGGCGTCGGGACTGTAGGCGATGGCGTTCTCCAGAATGTTCACCACCGCCTGCTCCAGAAGGTTGGGGTCGAGGCGGGCCAACGACAGCTCGCTCGGGAAGTCTCGGTCGATACGCCGCCGGCCCCGAGGGCTCCGGCGCCCCAGAACGAGGAGCTCCAGCATCAGAGCCCCTCAGGGCCTTGGCGTAGGCTCCAAACAGCGCCAGCACGCCGGCGCCGAGCGCCAGGAAGAGGACATCGAGCACGAATTGCGCTCCCGAGCTTCTTGAACAGAGCTCGGATTTAGCAAGGGGGCGCATAAGGGCTCCATTCGGATGGACCCGCGCGCGTGTAAGGAGAATATCAAGGCGGCCGGGCCGGCCCGAAGCGGCGCCTGACCCAGCCCGCCGTGCGCGCCGCTCAGTCCGCCTTGAGCCGCAGCTTGCCGAGGTAGTCCCGTTTGCCTAGCCCGACGCCCTTCATCCGCAGGATGGCGTAGGTCGTACTCACGTGGAAATAGAAGTTGGGAACCGAAAAGGAGAGCAGGAAGTCGGCGCCGACGAAGCGCATGACGCGATCGCGCACCGGGAAATTGACCACGCCGTCCGCCGCCCCGTTCAGCTGCTCGGGCGTGACGGCCTGCACCTTCGCCCGCGCCTCGGCGATCAGCGCCTGCAGCGCCGGATAGTCCAGCGGCCCGAGATCCGGCGGCCCGGTGAAGTTGCCGGTCATCACGCCTTGCAGGGCGGTCGCCGAGTGATGCGCGACCGAGATCACCTGGAAGCGCAGCGGATGCATGTCCGGCGCGAGCCGGGTCTCGACGAGCTCGGCGGGATCCAGCCCGCTCTCGCGACAGTGGGAAAGACCGCGCTCGAGAATGCCCTGCATCGCCTCCAGAGTCTGCAGGAAGGACGGAACGGTCGCGTGGTGAAGCGTCACGGTCGCGCGGGACATATGAGTCTCCTTCCCAGCTCGGCTCGGTTTCGACGCAAGATGGCGCGGGAGGCGCGCCGCTGTCGAGCGATCGATGGCATGCCCGTCACGGCCTGATCCGCCCGGTTATGAGCGCCGGCCGCAAATCTGCACAACCTGAGCCGGAACAACCGCCAAGCTACAAACGTTGTGGTGCATGCCTCGCCCGGGCGAACGGTCAAGGTCGTCTGATGGGTGTGTCGGCGAGGTCGAGTTCAGGTCTTCACCTAGTAGGCAGGCAGGGCTGGCGGCGTGAACCTCCAAGCCCCGCAAATAAAGGACGTGGAAAATGCCTCGCAATGCCGGAATCAAACTTGCCGCCGCCTTGTTGTTGGGAGGGCTCGGGTTAAGCGGTTGCGCCACCGAGAAATATGTCAACGAGCAGATCGCGACCGTGAACAGCCGCATCGACTCGGTCGACGCCAAGGCGACTGCGGCCCAGCAACGGGCTGACGCCGCAGCCCAAGCGGCGCAAGCCGCTGACAGCGCGGCTCAGGCCGCCGCGGCGTCCGCTCAACAGGCCAATCAGCGGTTGGACGCGCTGACCCCGCGCGTGGATACCATCGAACAGAAGATGACGAAAAGGCGCGCCCGCAACTGATCGTCAGCAGGCGGAGGTCCGAGGCGGCTCGCCGCCGACGATCTCCGCCCTGAATTTCGCCCCAATGTCGGGCGAGCCAGGGTTAAGCTTGAGAGTCACGGAACTAAGGTCGTGCGCGATTTCACGAGAACGGCGTTCACGGTCCTGTTGCTGGGCCTCGTGATGGGCCCGACGGTCGCGCTGGCCAAGGTCAAGCCTGCGGCCGCCCAGCCGGTCGCAGTCAAGGCGGTCGCCACGAAGCAGGTCGGCAAACAGGCCGCCGCCCAGCCGGGCGCCGCCAAGAAGCCGGTCAAGGGCGTCCAGAAGCCCGCGCCCCCGCCCGAGCCGTCGCAAGAGACGGCCCTGGTCAGCCGCTGGGTGACGTCGACCGGCGACAATTCCAGCCTGCCCTTCATGATTATCGACAAGGTGGCTGCGCAGGTCTTCGTGTACGAGGCCGACGGCACTCTCCGCGGCGGCGCGCCCGCCCTGCTCGGGCTCGCGCGCGGCGACGGCTCGGTCCCGGGGATCGGCAACCGCAAGCTCTCCGCCATCCGGCCCGGCGAGCGCACCACGCCGGCCGGCCGCTTCATCGCCAACTACGGCTACGCCTACGGTGGGCAGAAGGTCCTTTGGGTGGACTACGCCAACGCCATCTCGATCCACGCCGTGGTGACCAACAATCCCAAGGAACAGAGGCTGCGAAGGCTGAAATCGCCTTCCGTTCGGGACAACCGCATCACCTTCGGCTGCATCAATGTGAACGCCGGCTTCTACGAAGACGTCGTGCGCAAGACCTTCACCGGCACGAAGGGCGTGGTCTACATCCTGCCGGAGACCGAGCCGGCGGAAGCCGTCTTCCCAGGGCTGGGCCTGATGCAGGCGGCCGCACCCCAGTCTCCGGCGATAGACCCGGTCGTGAGGATCGGGACGGGCGAGGCTGGGCCTTCCCCGGCGCCGGCCGAAGGCGCCGCCGACCACCCGGCGCGGGTCTCATCGGAAACCGAGGTCGGCGAGAGCCAATTGGCCGACGCTCCGCTTCCTGAGGCTCCGCTTCCTGAGGCTCTGGTCGGTCCGGCCCCGGACGGCGGCGAGGTCGCACGCCTGTACGACGAAGTCGCCCGGCCCCTCAGCGCCGACGATGCAGCGATGGATGCGGCGCTTCGCGGCCCGGTTCCGATGGAAGTCGACCGCGTCAGCGGACCCTGAATCGCCAGGCATCAACCGAGCGGAAAGGCCGATGAGCCACGGCGGGCCGCCACCGGTCGGTCCCGGGCCAGAATCGCGCGCTGAAAGGCGGGCTGCACCGAAAGCACCAGGACGGCCGCCGCCATGCGCACCGGATCGCTGGCGCTGAACAGCAGCCCGACCAAGGCCAGGCGGACCGCCCAGACGACGAGGACTTCCAAGATGCGCATGGGCTTCAGCCTTGCGCGCCGCAGGCCGCCGCCCGCGGCGCCACCACCGTCGGGAGCGCACGGCGCGCGGACTTGGCGGCGGATCGGGGGAAGGCGACCACCTCAGGGTAGGCGTCGGCGCAAGCGGCCTGGGCCCGCAGCACCGCAGTCCCGGACCAGACGCCCAACGTCGGAGCGACGATCGGCGCGACAATCTCGGTTTGCGCCTTGGCGTGAACAGCGCGCTTTGGAACCTGGACGACCTCGGCCTCGCTCCGTCTGGCCGACGCGGGCTCGCCGCGCAGATCCACCGCCACGTCGCAGACCAGTCGGCCGCCGCGAGCGAGCTCGGCCGCCGAGGGTCGGGCGCATTCGACTTCCGCAGGCGGCGGCGCCGCGGGCTGGGCGTGGGCCGCAGCACCCAGGCTGACCAGGATCGCCGACGCTGCCGCCATCCACCGCATGAGGACGCCTCCGGGTGCGGCCGCGCGAATCGCCCACGGCCCCGCATCCGGTTTACGGTAGCTTCACCCTGTCCCGCGGCGAAGCGCGCTCGCCCACGGGGCGAGTGTCCGCGTCATGCGGTTTCGCCGGATCGCATGGTTTAGGCGCCGCGGGGTCGAAGCCGCAGCAGCGCCGTGGAGCCGCGCAGGCGAAGCGCCGGCCGCGCGCTCTCGCCCGCCGCCAGCGCCAGTCGGCCCAGCCCGGCCAGCACAGCGTAGACGGGCGCATAGAGCACCAGGATCAGGACCAGCCCCAGGGTCAGGCCCACGTCGAAGATGGAGCCTTGGCCGTGGTCGAGCAGGTCGCGCCCGAGCAGATCTTGACGAGTCACAGGCAACCTCCGCTGCTGTCAGCGTTGGGCGAACCTCGGATCGTCGGCGGACGGCCGGCCGACCGAGGCCCGGACTGCGCTAGCGTGTGCCACGGGGCGACAACAGAATTGTGTCGCTGGACGGGCGCCGCGGCGTCACGAGCGCGTCACGTCCTTTCGGGAAGTTGCACAGCTAGGGCCGCATCCCGGTTCAGGCGGCCGCGTGACGGAGCAGCCATGCGTAACTTCGACGAGCGGCCAGCGCCGCGGACTCCGCTGGACCCTGCCGCGTTCGAGACCATGGTGGACGACTTCATCCGCGATCAGCTGCCGTCGCCGGAGCCCGCCTCGATCACCTACGCGGCCGGGGAGTTCGAGCGCCGCGCCGACGCACTGCCCGATCCGCAACAGGCCGTGGTGCGCCGGTTCGCGGCGGCGCTTCGCGAGCGGGTCGCGCGCCTGCGCTGTCATTGACGCCTTGTCCTGATCCACGCCTCACATGCCCAAGCGCCGGAGCACGAAGAGCGCGCCGCCCACGACGATCGCGCAGAGCACGACGACCGCCGCGAACCCGCCGGATGAGTTCTCGAACGGTATGCCCTTCAGGTTCATGCCGAAGGCGCCGGTGACGAGTGTTGGCGGGATCAGCAAGGTCGAGACGATGGTGAGCGCGCGCATGCTGCGGTTGGTGGCGCTGTTGATCAGGGTGTCGACCTCTTCGTGCAGCAGCCGACCCCGCTCCTGGAGCACGCCGGTTTCCCGGTCGGCGTCCTCCACGCCCGCGATAAGCTCGGCGAACTCGTCCGTGAGGCCGAGGAGGCGTTCGCCCCGCCGTCCACGGGCCAGCGCGCGGGCGAGGGTGCTCCGCAGCGCCTGCAGTTCGCGACGCTGCCGCGCGAGTTTGCGGCGTAGCGCGCTGAGCCCGGTCTCGCCGGGGTTCTGAGGCTCGGTGAGGACATAGTCCTCGATGCCGGCCAGCTGCTGGGCCAGGTCGTCGATGACCTGCTCGATGCGGTCGACGTAGAACTGCAGGTGCGCCACGACCGCTCCGGCCGGGGTCACGAGGCGCTCGCCGAGCTGGGCGGCGCGCCGAAGATCGTCGATGGCGAGCAGCGGGTGAAGCCGCCCTGTGAGCAGGCGCGCGCCGTCGAGCGCGAACACCAGGCGGCCCGGACCCTGCGGCTGGCCGGACAGATCCCGCTCCAGGTCGGGCAGCACGCCGAACATCCAGCCCGCCTCCTCGCCGATCTGGATCCGGCTTTCGCTCGCCGCGAACAGCTCCAGCGCCTCGGCGGGAAGGTTGCGTACGGCGCGCAGCAAGGCCAGAGCGCGAACGTCCCCCAGCCGGACGTGGGTCCAGGACCAGGCCTCGCCAGCGCCCTCGGCCGACAGCCTGGGCTCGGCCAGCGCGCGCGCACCGCCGGCGTCGAAGCCGAAGCAGCAGATAACGCCCGACGAGGGGCCGTCCCACGCCTCCGAAATACGCGCCGACGGATCGGCCGGCATGTCGTTCACCTGCGGGGCCTCAGTTACTTCCGCCTGGCGTCACGGTGCTCCGCCTACGCCACGATCTCGACCCATCGGCGCATCATATGACAGCCGTGCGACAGTCGCGCGGAACGCCGACGGCGGCTTCCCCGTTGGGCGGCGAGGAGACACCGATGGCCAAGAAGACAAAGGTTCCCAAGCGCCTGGCGGGCGTGAAGATCCCCAGGTCGCTTCGACGCGGGCTTCGCGACCTGGCCCGCACCCAAAGCGGCAAGACGATCCTGGCCGAGGCGCTGATCGCCGCCGGCGGCGTGCTCGCAGCGTTCGAGAGCCGCCCGGGCTCGACCACCCGCACCTTGGCGGCGGAAAAGGCGCCGCAGGCCAAGGCCAAGGCGAAGAAGCTCGCGGCCAACGCCCGGGAATCCGGCGGCGCGTTCGAAGACGCGACCCGCGCCTTCACGGAATCGCTGCGCCGGCGCACCACGCCCGAGCAAGCCGCAGGCGTGGCGCCGGTCGAGCCTGCGCCCGCGGTCACCCCGCACTAGTCGAGGTCGCGAACACCGACACCACCCGAAGGCCTGGACTCGGTCCTGGCGAAACGGCCGGCTGACAGCGCGGCCGACCCTGGTCGGCTGTGGCGAAGACACGCCAGCTATGCCGATGCCCTCGGCTGCCTCCAGCGCCGCCGCCATGAACGGGCGCCGAGAAGATCCAGCTGGGCTCCAAGCCCAACGGCCCGCCTTCCAGGCATAGATAACAAATTGCTAAGTTCGTACCTGCAAGCTCCGAATCGCGCCGGAGGAGAGTGCGAAATCCGGCTTGGCGATCTTATGTAATCATGCCGCCCAGATGGGCAGCTAACTCTGGGCCGGGGGGCCAGCGATGTGGGATAATCTATTTAATTTCTCGCAATACGCGAACGGAACCGGAAATTCAGGCTTCGGTTTTGCCCAGAAGGCGGGCCTGGCGCTGCGGCCAACCCTGCCTGATTCATCGCCAAGCCTGATCGGCGTCGACCTCACCCATCGCATCGACGTTTCCGACATCGCCGGCGGAGCCGCGGCCAGAGGTGGCCCCGGCGGGGGTTCGGGCGGCGGCGGCGGCGGCGGGACCAGCAGCTTTGAGCCCTACACCGCCGGCGCGGTCGGCGGGTACAATATCAAGATCGAGTTCAAGGGCAGCTGGACGGAGGAATACGTCGACATCTTCAAAGGCGCCGCCAACTTTCTCACCAGCTTCATCACCCAGGACGTCCAAGATGTCGCCGTGCGCACCAAGGGCGTCGTGACCGTCGTCGACGACATCCTGATCACCGCCGAACTCGGCTCCATAGACGGCGCGGGCGGCATACTCGGCCAGGCTGGTCCCACCTCGATCCGCACGGCCAGCTATCTCCCCGCCACCGCCTCGATGAAGTTCGACATCACAGACGCCGACGTCTTCAAGGCCCAGGGCCTGTTCGACGACATCGTCCTGCACGAGATGTCCCACAGCCTCGGGTTCGGTTCGATCTGGGGCTACAAGAACCTTGTCGCCGGAGGCCTCTACACGGGGACCGCGGCGCTGACGCAGTATCAGAACACCGCCGCGGGCGCGGGCGCGACCGGCGTTCCCGTGGAGCAGGACGGCGGCTCCGGTACGGCCGGGTCACACTGGGACGAGGAAACCTTCGCCAACGAGCTGATGACCGGCTACATCGACGCCGACAACTACCTTAGCCCGATGACCATCGCGGCCTTCAAGGACCTCGGCTACGGCCTCGCGGGCGTCAGCTACGCCCAATACGCCGACGCGGGGAACATACTCCTCGGCTGATGCGGTGGGGGCGTCCGGCGCGATCAGGCCTCGGCCGGGGTCAGCGTCCCCATCACCGCGAGCACCCGTTCGGCCAAGCCTTTCGGCGCGATCAGCAGGTCGGGCAGATAGGTGTCGGCGTTGTTGTAGCGCAGCGGCGAGCCGTCGGCGCGGCTGACGTGCAGGCCCGCCGCACGCGCGACGGCGGCCGGCGCACAGTTGTCCCACTCGTACTGGCCGCCGGTGTGCAGGTAGATGTCGGCCTCGCCGCGCACCACGGCCATGGCCTTGGCGCCGGCCGAGCCCATCGGCACGAGCTCCGCGCCCAGCGCCTCGGCCACCGCCACCGCCTCCTTGGCCGGCCGCGTGCGGCTGACCAGCATACGCAGCTTGGCGGGGGTGTCCGGCACCGTCGGGGGCTGGCCGCTGCAGAGGGTCAGCGGCAAGCCCGGCAGCGCCACCGCGCCGAGCGCAGGATCGCCGTCGACGCTGAGGGCCACATGCACGGCCCAGTCGGTGCGGCCTTCGCCGTACTCGCGCGTGCCGTCCAGCGGGTCGACGATCCACACCCGGCTCGCCTTCAGTCGCTCGGGATTGTCCTTTTCCTCCTCGGAAAGGACCGCGTCGTCCGGCCGGTTGGCCTTCAGCGCCTCCATTATGAAGGCGTTGGCGGTGCGGTCGCCGGCCTTGCCCAGCGCCTTGCCCTCGAACAGGCCGGAACGCTGGAGATCCAGAAGCAGGCGCCCGGCCGTCTCGGCGATGCTCCGCGCCAACTCGATATCACTCACGCTCACGGGATCAGCCTCTCGATGATCAGGTCGGCGGCCTCTTCCGGCGTCAGCCGCGTGGTGTCGATGCGAATCTCGGGATCCTCAGGCGGCTCGTAGGGGCTGTCGATGCCGGTGAAGTTGGCGAGCTGGCCGGCGCGCGCCTTCTTGTAGAGGCCTTTGACGTCGCGGGCCTCGGCGTCCGAGAGCGGGGTGTCGACGAAGATCTCGACGAACTCGCCCGGCTGCATCATCTCGCGCACCATCCGCCGCTCGGAGCGGAACGGCGAGATGAAGGCGGTCAGCACGATCAGGCCGGCGTCGGTCATCAGCTTGGCCACCTCGCCGACGCGGCGGATGTTCTCCACCCGATCGGCCTCGGTGAAGCCGAGGTCCTTGTTCAGGCCGTGGCGGACATTGTCGCCGTCCAGCAGGAAGGTGTGGCGGTTCATCCGCACCAGCTTCTTCTCGACCAGATTGGCGATCGTCGACTTGCCGGCGCCGGAGAGGCCGGTGAACCACAGCACCGCCGGCCTCTGGTTCTTCAGCCCGGCGTGCTTGTCCCGATCGACGTCGAGGGCCTGCCAGTGGACGTTCTGGCTGCGGCGCAGCGAGAAGTGCAGCATGCCGGCCGCCACCGTGGCGTTGGTCAGCTTGTCGATCAGGATGAAGCCGCCGAGATCGCGGCTCTGGGCGTAGGGCTCGAAGACGACCGCCTTGTCGGTCGACAAGTTCGCCACGCCGATGGCGTTGAGCTCCAGCGTCTTGGCGGCCAGGTGCTCCAGGGTGTTGACGTTGACCTGGTACTTCGGCGGCTGCACCTGGGCGGTGACGGTCTGCGCGCCAAGCTTCAGCCAGTAGGCCCGGCCGGGGATCAGCGGCTCGTCCGCCATCCAGACGATGCTGGCCTCGAACTGGTCGGCGGCCTGGGGCGGATCGTCCGCCGTGGCCAGCACGTCGCCGCGCGAGCAGTCGATCTCGTCGGCCAGGCAGATGGTGACCGACTGGCCCGCCACTGCTTCCTCAAGATCGCCCTCGAAGGTGACGATCCGGCTGACCGTCGAGGTCTTCCCAGAGGGCAGCACGCGCACCGCATCGCCCGGCTTGACGCGGCCGGTGGCGATCAGGCCCGAGAAGCCGCGGAAGTCGAGGTTCGGCCGGTTGACCCACTGGACCGGCAGGCGGAACGGCTTTTCCTGGTCGGCCGTCTCGTCCAGCTCCACCGTCTCGAGGTGCTGGATCAGCGAAGGCCCCTTATACCAGGGCGTGTTCGGCGAAGGTGCGACGGTGATGTTGTCGCCCTTGAAGCCGGAGATCGGCATGGCGACGAAGGCTTTGACGCCGATGCTGTCGGCGAACGCCTTGTAGTCGGCGACGATGGCGTCGAAGACCGCCTGGTCATAGCCCACCAGGTCCATCTTATTGACCGCCAGCACGATGTTCCGGATGCCGATCAGATGCGCGAGGTAGGAGTGGCGCCGCGTCTGGGTCAGCACGCCCTTGCGCGCGTCGATCAGGATCACCGCGAGATCTGCGGTGGAGGCGCCGGTCACCATGTTGCGCGTGTACTGCTCGTGGCCGGGGGTGTCGGCGACGATGAACTTGCGCTTCTCGGTGGCGAAGAAGCGGTAGGCGACGTCGATGGTGATGCCCTGCTCGCGCTCGGCGGCGAGGCCGTCGACCAGCAGGGCGAAGTCGATTTCCTGCCCCTGTGTGCCGACGCGCTTGGAGTCGTCCTCCAGCGCGGCCAACTGGTCCTCGAAGATCATCTTGGAATCGTAGAGCAACCGGCCGATCAGGGTCGACTTGCCGTCGTCCACCGAGCCGCAGGTGATGAAGCGCAGCAGGGTCTTGTGCTGGTGCCGCTCGAGGTAGGCGTCGATGTCCTGCGCGATCAGCTCGTCGGCCTTGTAGGCGTAGTCCGCCGTCTGGAGGGTCTGCTCGTTCATCAGAAATATCCCTCCTGCTTCTTCTTCTCCATGCTGGCCGAGCCGGCGTCTTTGTCGATGATCCGGCCCTGGCGCTCGGAGGTGGTGGTGAGCAGGGTCTCCTGGATCACCTCCGGCAGGGTGGCGGCCTCGCTCTCCACGGCGCCGGTCAGCGGATAGCAGCCAAGCGTGCGGAACCGCACCGAGCGGTCGACCGGAACTTCGCCGGGCTTCAGCGGGAAACGCTCGTCGTCGACCATCAGCAGCAGACCGTCGCGCTCGACCGTCGGCCGCTTGGCGGCGAAGTAAAGCGGCACGATCGGAATGTCCTCCAGGTGGATGTATTGCCAGATGTCGAGCTCGGTCCAATTGGAGATCGGGAACACCCGGATCGACTCGCCCTTGGCCTTGCGGGCGTTGTAGAGCCGCCAGAGCTCGGGCCGCTGGTTCTTCGGATCCCAGCGATGGTTGGCCGAGCGGAACGAGAAGATGCGCTCCTTGGCGCGGCTCTTCTCCTCGTCTCGGCGCGCGCCGCCGAACGCCGCGTCGAAGCCGTACTTGTCCAGCGCCTGTTTCAGCCCCTCGGTCTTCCACATGTCGGTGTGCAGCGGCCCGTGGTCGAACGGGTTGATGCCGCGCTCCTTGGCCTCGGGGTTCTGGTAGACTAGCAGCTCCATGCCGCTTTCGCGCGCCATCCGGTCGCGCAGCTCGTACATGGCCTTGAACTTCCACGTCGTGTCGACGTGCAGCAGCGGGAAGGGCGGCGCCGAGGGATAGAAGGCCTTGCGCGCCAGGTGCAGCATCACCGCCGAGTCCTTGCCCACCGAATAGAGCATCACGGGACGCTCCGCCTCAGCCACCACCTCGCGGATGATGTGGATGCTCTCGGCCTCGAGACGCTGAAGGTGCGTCAGCTTTGTTGGCGCGCCCGACATCAGGATCCTTTCATTCCGCCCCGGTCCATTTAGGCAGCTTAAGGACCGGCATTGTCCTCCCATATGGGAGGTATATGCTCGCGATCACATGCAGATTTCCCGCACCGACGAATTAGATTTGCTGACAGTGCTCCATGACGGCATGCACGAGCAGCCGGCGTGGGGCGTATTTCTGGGGCGGCTTCTGCGCCGCGTCGGCGCCGCCGGCGTGCGGCTGTTGCTGGCCCGTGGCGAGCTGGGCGTCGAGACCGCCGTGCGCCTCAACAGGCGTCACGTGGCGGTGCGGCTCCGCTCCGTCACCGAAGCCGACGATCCCATCCCCTATGGCGTCCTGCGCCCGCAGCGGGTCTATGACTTCACCGAGTTTCAGGCCTGGCTGGGGGGCGCGGGCCGGATCGTGCGGGCGACCGAGGGCGATGTCGACGGCTGGCTCGTCATCCACGGAGAGGAGACGTTCTCCGCCGGAGCCAGTTCGCTGCTGAGCGCCCTGGCGCTGCACTTCCGCATCGCGCTGCGCAACTACGCCGCCGTCGAACGCGAGCGGCTCCAGCGGCAGGTCGGAGGCTTAGCCATGGGCCGGCTTGGACGCGGCTGGCTGGCGCTCACCGCGACCGGCCGGGTGATGGCGGCCGACCCGTTGGCCGAGAGCCTGCTGCGCGAGGGCGGTCAGTTGCGGCTGTCCGCGGAGGGACGGTTGCTGGCGGTGTCGCCCGCCGCGCACCAGCGTCTCGTGCGGGCGATCGAGTCCGTGACGATGGAAGCCGGGGCCCCGCCCCGCTGCGTTCGCATCTCCGAGGAGCCCCGGATGGAGGCTCTGATCGCGCCGCTGACGACCGTCGTGGCGGAGGCGCCGATCGTCGGCGCGGTCGCCGCCGTCCACATTCAGGCCACCCCCGCCAGCGCCGACGATCCCGCGCACGCCTTGTGCGAGCTCTTCGACCTCACGCCCGCGCTCGCCCGGTTCGCCTGGGCGCTGGGGCACGACGGCGGAATCGCCGAGGCCGCCAAGCGGCTCGGCCTCAGCATAGAAACGGCGCGCTTCTACTCGAAGAGCCTGTACGCGAAGCTCGACGTCAAGGGCCAAGCGGAGCTGACCCGCCGGATCCTGACGAGCGTGGCCGTGCTGGCCTGAGCCTCAGGGCTGTCGGTCAGGCCAGCGCGCGAAGCGGATCGACCAGGTCGGTGCGTTCCCAGGAGAAGCCGCCCTCGTTGTCCGGCTGACGCCCGAAGTGGCCGTAAGCCGTGGTGCGCGCGTAGATCGGCCGGTTCAGGCCGAGGTGTTCGCGGATAGCCCGCGGCGTGGCGCCGCCGATCATCTCCGGCAGGGCGAGCTCGAGCTTGGCCGGGTCGATTTCGCCGGTGTCGTGCAGGTCGACGTAGAAGCTGAGCGGCTGGGCCACGCCGATCGCATAGCTGATCTGGATGGTGCAGCGCCTGGCCAGGCCGGCGGCGACGACGTTCTTCGCCAGGTAGCGGCAGGCGTAGGCCGCCGAGCGGTCGACCTTGGTCGGGTCCTTGCCCGAAAAGGCGCCGCCGCCGTGCGGCGCGGCCCCGCCGTAGGTGTCGACGATGATCTTGCGGCCGGTGAGGCCCGCGTCGCCGTCGGGCCCGCCGATCTCGAACCGGCCGGTCGGGTTGACGTGCCACTTGGTCTTCTTGGTCAGCAGACCGGTCGGGAAGATGCTCTCGACGTAGGGCCGGATCAGCGCTTCCACCCGCTTGGGCGTGGCCGAGTGCAGGCCGATCCGCTTCTTGTGTTGGGTCGAGACGACGATCTGCAGCACCTCGACCGGGCGGGCGTCCTCGTAGCGCAGGGTGACCTGGCTCTTGGCGTCCGGCTCCAGGGCCTCGCACTCGCCCGAGTGGCGCACTTCGGCCAGGCGCTTCAGGATGTTGTGGCTGAACTGCAGGGTGGCGGGCATCAGCTCCGGCGTCTCGTCGCAGGCGTAGCCGAACATGATGCCCTGGTCGCCGGCGCCTTCGTCCTTCTTGTCGCTAGCGTCGACGCCTTGGGCGATGTGGGCGGACTGCTGGTGCAGATGGCAGGCGAACTTCGCCTTGGCCCAGTGGAAGCCCTTCTGCTCGTAGCCGATGTCCTTGACCGCGGCGCGCACCTTGGGCTCCAGGCTTTTGACGATGTCCTTCGTCAGCGCCTTGTTCTCGGCCTTGGACCCGCCCGGTCGGCCGGCGCGCACCTCGCCCGCCAGGACGATCCGGTTGGTGGTGACCAGGGTCTCGCACGCGACCCGCGCTTCGGGCTCGACGCTCAGGAAGGCGTCCACGACGGTGTCGGAGATTCGGTCGGCCACCTTGTCGGGATGGCCTTCGGACACGCTCTCGCTGGTGAAGATGTAGCTGGAACGGCTCACGCTCAGGGCTCCGGGGGAGATGGTGGCGCCGCTCGACGACGGCCGACGACGCGATCGGCAAGCCTATAAAGAAATCCTTATGTCCCGCCAAGCGCGGTGAACAGCTAGCGCTCCTCGCCGTCGGACACCATGATGCGAACCAGTTCGAGGATCTGCCGCCTGACGCCCGCCTGCTGGATCTGGGGGAAGTAGCGCGCGAGTTCCGCACCCTCCGAGCTCATCAGGAAATCTTCCAGGCTGATCACATCCGGGCCCCGCATTTCGCCGTCCGCCGGCAGGCCCTCGTAGAAGTAGTTGATGCTGGTGTTCAGCGCCCGCGCCACCTCCCAGAGCTTGGAAGCGCTGACCCTGTTGGCGGCCCGCTCGTACTTCTGAACCTGTTGGAAGGTGAGGCCGATCGAGTCGGCGAGCTTCTCCTGGCTGATGCCCAGCTCCTTGCGTCGGAACCGGATCCGCAGACCGACGTGCCGGTCCACAGGGTTTGGACCCGTGGCGTCGCTGTCGTCGAATTTCTGCATGCGATCCCGTCGGCTGCAAGGTTCTGTTAACCTTTGGCGCATCTGGCGCAGGAACCGTGAAGGAATCAAGTTCGGTGAACGCGCCTCGCGCCAAGCGCCAGGGCCGAGGCGAGGAGCATGGCCACGAAGGGCCAGTCGCCCCATCGGGCGTAGGGCGTCACGGCCAGCGCCTGCGGCAAGCGGGCGTCGATCACGCCGAAGTCGCCAAGCCCCAGGCGAGCTGCGGGGACGACCCGGCCATAGGCGTCGATCACCGCCGACACGCCGGTCGGAGTGGCGCGCACGATCGGCAGGCCTTCCTCGATGGCGCGATAGCTGGCCATGTTGAGGTGCTGCAGCGGGCCGCTGGTGGCGCCGAACCAGGCGTCGTTGGAGACATTCAGCATCCAGGCCGGGCGAGGGCCGCCGGGCAGGGCGCCGTCGCGTACGAAGCCCGGGAACAGGGCCTCGTAGCAGATCAGAGGCTGGACAGGCGGAACACCGGCGGCGCGCAGCAGGCCAGGCCGCGGACCCGCGGTGAAATCGTCCGGCATGTGCACCAGGCTGCGGAAGCCGACCCGCGTCGCCAGGTCGCCGAGCGGCATGTATTCGCCGAACGGCACGAGGCGGTGCTTGTCGTAGAAGCCCGCGACCCGCAGCTCGTCCCCGTCGCGGCGGAAGGCTACCAGACTGTTGAAATAGCGGGGCCGCCCGTCCGGCCCGAGGTCCACACGGTTCGCGCCCATGAAGAGGGTCTGTCCGGGGAAAAGCGCGGCGGCCAGGGCCGGGCCGTAGGGACGGCCGGGCGCGAGCAGGTCGTCGATCACCGCGGGCAGCGCCCCCTCCGGCCAGACCACCACGTCCGGGCGCGCCGCCGCCGGTCGGCGCGAAAGCTCCAGATAGGTGGCGAAGATCTGGTCGAGGTTTTCCGGCCTCCACTTCTCCTTCTGGTCGATATTGGCCTGGACGACGCGAACCAGGACCGCGTCCGCGGCGGACGCCGGCGCGCTGGTCAGACGCTGCGCGCCGTAGCCATAGAGGCCGGCGAGGACGACGAGCGCCGCGCCGAGCGCGGCCGCACGGGCCGGACGGCGGCGATCGTCGAGCAGCAAGGCGGGCGCCGCGGCCATCGCGATGGTCAGCCAGCTCAGGCCGTAGGCGCCCACCAGCGCGGCGGCCTGCGAGGGGGCGGATCCGGCGCGCCAACTCTCGCCGGGCAGGTCCCAGGGGAAGCCGGTAAGGACATGGCCGCGCAGCCATTCGGCGCCGGCGAGGCAGCCTGCGAAGACCAGCACCCGCGCAAAGCCGGCCGGCTTGAGCGCGCGGTGCAGCCAGGCGGCGGCGCCCCAGAACAGGGCCAGGCCGCCGGCAAGCAGGACGAGGGCGAAGGGGGCCATCCAGCCCTGGTTCTGCGCGTCGACCATGAAGGGCTCGACGATCCACCAGACGCCCACCGCGAAATAGCCGAGCCCCGACAGCCAGCCGCGGAAGAAGGCCTGCCTTAGAGGCCGGGTCCCCTCTCCCTCGACGGCGCGCAACATCACGGCGTAGCCGAGCAGACCCAGAAGAAGGCCGAACGGCGGATGCGCCAGGCCGGCGGCCAGACCCGCGGCGAGCGACCAGATGCGCGGCGGCCACGTCTTGCCCAACGTCATGCGCGGAGGTCTCAGACCGCTTCGCCCGCCGGCTGCGCGAGCCGGCGCACCCGCACCCGCTTCACCCGACGCGGATCGGCCGCCAGCACCTCGATGGCGAAGCCGCCCGGGTGCTCGATCTCCTCGCCGCGCTGCGGCACCCGTCCGGCGAGCGCATTGACCAGGCCCGCCACCGTGTCGATCTCCTCGTCCAGGTCCGGCGGCGCCAGGTCCACGCCGTCCATCGCGGCTTCGAGATCCTCGATCGGCGCGCGTCCGTCGGCGATCCAGCCCAGCGCGTCCTCGGCGATCGGCGCAAATCCCTGATCGGAGTCCACGTCGTGCTCGTCGGAGATGTCCCCCACCAGGCGTTCGAGCAGGTCCTCCAGCGTAACCAGGCCGTCGGTGCCGCCAAACTCGTCGATCACCAGGGCCATGTGCGTTCGCCGGCCACGCATCTGCCCCAGCAGTTCCGACGCCGGCATCGAGCCCGGCACGAACAGCACCTTGCGCAGGATCCGGCGACCGTCATCGAGGATCTCGTCGCCGGCGGCGGGACCGCCCTTCTTGCGCGCGAGCAGCTTGAAGACGTCTTTGACGTGCACCAGGCCTACGGGCTCGTCGAGCGTCTCCTTGTAGACCGGCATTCGCGAGTGCTCGGTCTCGACGAACCGCGCCACCACCTCGGAGAAGGTCGCGCTCTGCTCGATGCCGACGATGTCGGCCCTGGGCGTCATCACGTCTTCGACCCGCAGCTCCTGAAACTGCCGGGCGTGGCTGACCAACTCGCCGGTTTCCGGCGTGTCGTGATCCTCCGGCGGAACGTCGCTGGCCGCGCGCCGCTTGCGAAAGAGATTCAGGAACGCCATGACCCCTCGGCCCTTGGTCCGGGGGTCGGCGCTACTTGATGGGTCGGGGTCAGTCATGGTCCGTTCCGTCCGCCTGATAGGGGTCCGGCGCCCCTAATCCGGCCAGGACGATGCGCTCGAGGCCTTCCATTGCTTCAGCCTCATCATCGCTCATGTGGTCGTATCCTAAAAGGTGCAGCACGCCGTGGACCACCAGATGCTGCAGATGGCGCCCAAGCGGCTTGCCCTGCTCGGCCGCTTCCCGCGCACAAACCCCGTAGGCCAGGGCCACGTCGCCCAGATGACGCTCCGGGTTCGGCGGCGCGGGAAAGGACAGCACATTGGTGGCCGAGTCCTTGCCGCGGAAGCGGGCGTTCAAGTCGCGCACCGTGGCGTCGTCGGTGAGCAGGATGACAAGGCCCGCGTCAGCCCCATCGACCCCGTCGGGATCCGCTTCCCCCAAGGGAGGAGAGGGGCGGTTCTGGCCTTGAATCTCCTCCCCCTCACGGGGCGTGGGCTCCCGAACGGGCGGAGGGGGCCTGGCGCCCTCGGCGAGCGCCGCCGCAGCGGCCTCGGCGACGAGGCTTTCGGCCTGCGGCAAGGCCTCGGTCCAGGCGGCGGCCGCGACGACGACCTCGATCACACGGTGCGCCCGCGCTTGGCGGCGTCGGCGTCGTAGGCGCGCACGATGCGCTCGACCAGGGGGTGGCGCACCACGTCCTCCGCGCTGAAGCGGACGACGCCGATGCCCTTGACCCCCTCGAGCAGCCCGACCGCGTGGGCGAGTCCGGAATCCTGCGGATTGGGCAGGTCGATCTGCGTCGGATCGCCCGTCACCGCCATCCGCGAGCCCTCGCCGATGCGGGTTAGCACCATCTTCATCTGTGCTCGCGAGGCGTTCTGCGCCTCGTCGACGATGACGAAGGCGTGGCTGAGCGTGCGGCCGCGCAGGAAGGCGATCGGGGCGACCTCGATCTCGCCCTTCTCGCGCCGACGGCGCAGCTGATCCGCGCCCAGGATGTCGGTCAGCGCTTCCCAGACGGGGGCCATATAGGGGTCGACCTTCTCGTTCATGTCGCCCGGCAGGAAGCCCAGCCGCTCGCCCGCCTCGACGGCGGGGCGCGAGACGATCAGCCGGTCGACCTCGCCGCGCAGCAAGAGGCCCGCGCCATGGGCGACAGCGAGGAATGTCTTGCCGGTGCCGGCCGGCCCCAAGCCGAAGACGAGATCGTCCTCGGCGAGCGCCTTCAGATACTCCGCCTGGGTCGCAGTCTTGGGCGCCACCTGGCCGCGGCGGCCGACCGGCAGGGCGCCAGGACCCGCGCGGCCGGCGCGGGCGTTGCCGATGGCGACGCGGACGTCGGCCTCGGCCACCTCCAGCCCCTGGTCGGCGCGATCGGCGATGGCCTCCACCGCTTTCTTGGCCTGCGCGCGGGCGCGAGCATCGCCGCTCAGCGACACCCCCCCGCCCGGCGTCTCGACGAGCACGCCGAACGCGTCCTCGATCAGGGCGGCGTGTCGGCTGCCCACGCCGGCGACGGCGCGGACGGCCGCATCGGTCAGCGGCAGGAATTCAGGGGCTCGGCTCAAGCCGTCTCCAGCTCCAATACTCCGGCCAGGCTGTTCCTGGCCGAGCTTTCGATACGCACCGGAACGATCTCGCCGATCAGGCGATCCGGCGCCGTCGCGTAGACCGCCTGCAGATAGGGACTGCGGCCGATGAGTTGGCCGTCGTGTCGGCCGGTCTTCTCGAACAGCACCGGCAGGATGCGGCCCGCCTGACGGGCGTTGAAGGCGGCCTGCTGCTCGTCCAGCAGGGCCTGAAGGCGGGCGAGCCGCTCCTCCTTGACCCCCTCGGCCACCTGGCCCGGCATGGCCGAGGCTGGCGTGCCGGGCCGGCGCGAGTACTTGAACGAAAAGGCGCTGGCGTAGCCGACCTCGCGCACGAGCTGCAGGGTGGCCTCGAAATCGGCGTCGCGCTCGCCGGGGAAGCCGACGATGAAGTCGCCGGAGATGGCGATGTCGGGCCGGGCGTCGCGGATCCGCTCGATCAGCCGCAGGTAGCTCTCGGCGGTGTGCGCCCGGTTCATGGCCTTGAGCACCCGGTCCGCGCCCGACTGCACAGGCAGGTGCAGATAGGGCATCAACGCGTCCACCTCCGCATGCGCGGCGATCAGCGCCTCGTCCATGTCGCGCGGATGGCTGGTGGTGTAGCGGATCCGGTCGAGCCCGGGGATCTTCGCCAGCCGTCGGACCAGGCCGGCCAGGCCGCCGTCTCCGTCATAGGCGTTGACGTTCTGCCCGAGCAGGGTGACCTCGCGCACCCCCTTCTCCGCCAGGCCCCGGGCTTCCGCCTCGATCGCCTCGGCCGGCCGCGACCACTCGCCGCCGCGGGTGTAGGGAACGACGCAGAAGGTGCAGAACTTGTCGCAGCCCTCCTGCACCGTCAGGAAGGCGGTCACCCCGGTCGGGCGGCGCTCGGCGGCGAGCGCATCGAACTTCTCCTCTGGAGCGAAGTCGGCGGCCAGGCGCTCGCCACGGGCGCGGTGCGCGCGGGCGATCAGCTCGGGCAGCTGGTGGTAGGCCTGGGGACCGACGACCAGATCCACCGCCGGCTGGCGCCGCAGGATCTCCTCGCCCTCGGCCTGGGCGACGCAGCCGGCGACGGCGATGGTCATCGCGCCGCCCTCGGCCGCCTTCTTCTGCTTCAGCCGCTTGATCTGGCCGAGCTCGGAATAGACCTTTTCGGTCGCCTTCTCGCGGATGTGGCAGGTGTTGAGCACCACAAGGTCCGCGCCCTCCGGCCGATCCGTCATCCCATAGCCCAGCGGCGCCAGCACGTCGGCCATGCGCTCGCTGTCATAGACGTTCATCTGACAGCCGTAGGTCTTGATGTAGAGCCGTTTCAACGGCCTGGCGTCGGGCATGGCGGGGTTATGAGGACGCGGAACGGGAGGCGCAAGGCCTGCTCCAACGGCTCACTCCTCCAGCGGCACCGCATAGAGCTCCAGCCGGTGCTCCACCAGCCGGTAGCCGAGACGCCTGGCGATCGCCTCCTGCAGAGCCTCGATCTCCTTGTCGACGAATTCGATGACGTGACCGGTCTTCAGGTCGATCAGGTGATCGTGGTGGACCTCGCTCTGCTCCTCATATCGCGAGCGGCCGTCACGGAAGTCGTGGCGGGTGATGATGCCGCTCTCTTCGAGCAGACGGACGGTGCGGTAGACTGTGGCGATCGAGATGTGAGGATCTACCGCGTGCGCGCGGCGATGCAGCTCCTCCACATCGGGGTGGTCCTCCGACTCGGAGAGCACGCGGGCGATCACCCGGCGCTGCTCGGTCATACGCATGCCCTTCTCGATGCAAAGCTTCTCGATCCGGTCGGGCACGGGGGGCTCCATATCCATGCGGTGGAGGATAGGTCTAAGCGCGGATGAGGTCGAGACGCATGACGAGCGCGTCGACCGGGGCGCCTGCGCCGCGGTCATAGTAGCCGCGGCGACGGCCTGCGCGCCTAAAGCCGAGGCCCGCGTAGAGGGCGGCGGCCGGCGCATTGTCCTCGGCGACTTCGAGAAACGCCGCGTCGGCGCCGGCCTCGCGCGCCGCGTCCAGCGCGGCGGCCATCAGCACCTTGGCGACGCCGCCGCGGCGGGCGGCGGGCGTGACGCCGATCGTCAGCACCTCCATCTCGCCGCCCGCGACCCGGCAGAGGATGACCCCCAGCGGCGGGTCGCCGCCGACGAGCAGGCCGAAGACGCCGGGCCCGCGCATCAGCTCGGCGAAGGCGCCGGCGCCCCAGGGATCCTCGAAGGCCTCGGCGTGGACCGCAGCCATGAAGGGGGCGTCGGAGGCGGTGGCCCAGGCGAGCTTCACGCCGGCAGCCGCGCATCCGGCGCGCGCAGGTAGAGCGGGCGGACCTGGCTCGGGTCCCGGGCCGCGGCCAGGCGCGCGACCTGCCGGGCGTCGGCTCCCGGCGGCGTCAGGGCCTGGGCGCCCGGAGCGAGATCCGCCAGCAGGGGTGCGCCGGACCCGACGAGTGTGAAGGCCTGGCCCGCGGCGAGCTCCGCCATCCGGGCCGCGGCGGTCCCAAGCTCCAGGACGTCCGGGGCCATGATCGCCCGCCCGTTGTCGAAGGCCTGCAGGTAGAGCTGGTCGCGCCGCGCGTCGATCGCCGCGAACACCAGACCGCCGGCTTCGGCCGCGAGGGCCTCGAGGGCGCCCACGCCCACCAGCGGGACCCCCAGAGCGGACGCGAGCCCCTTGCCGAAGGCGACCCCGACGCGCAGCCCGGTGAAGGAACCAGGCCCGACGGTGACGCCGACGCGGTCAAGTTCGTCGAAGCCCAATCCGGCCTCGGCCATCACGGATTGGGCCATGGGCGCGAGCCGCTCCTGGTGGCCGCGGGCCATGACCTCGCTGGCGTACGCGAGCACGCGCTCGCCGTCGCGGACGGCGACCGAGCAGGCGGCCAGGCAGGTGTCGAGGCCAAGCACGATCATCGGAGGTGGAATATCAGAGCGTCTGCTCGACGCCCGTCACTTCCGGAACGTAGTGCTTCAGCATGTTCTCGACCCCGGCCTTGAGCGTCGCGGTCGAGGACGGGCAGCCCGAGCAGGCCCCGCGCATGTTGAGCCAGACGACGCCGGTGTCGACGTCGAAGCGGTCGAACAGGATGTCGCCGCCGTCCTGCGCCACGGCGGGGCGGATGCGGGTGTCGAGCAGGTCCTTGATCTCGGCCACAATCTGGGCCGTCTCACCTTCGTACTGCAGGTCCGAATGGCCGCCCACGCCCGCCCACGCGTCATCCGCGAACAGGCGCGCGCCGGAGGTGAAGTGGTCCATGATGGCCGCCAGGATCGGCGCCTTCAGGATCGCCCAGTCCAGGTCCGCCGCCTTCTCGACGGTGAGGAAGTCTGGGCCGAAGTAGACGCGCCGGACGCCGTCGACGGCGAAGATCTCCGCCGCCAGGGGCGAAGCTTGGGCTTCGTCCGCCTCGCGGAAGTCGCGCGCGCCCTCTCCCATGACCTCTCGGCCGGGCAGAAACTTCAGCACCTCGGGATTGGGCGTGGTTTCGGTCTGGATGAACATGGCCCAGATGTGGCGCGTCGGGCGGGCTGACGCAAGCGGAGGCGCTTCGTCGCAATGCGGCTGTCGGCGAAGGGGTCCATGTCCCTGCTTCGAGCGGTCCGGTCAAGATGGCTTGCTGAAGGCGGCCGGAGCCGCTTGCAGCCGACTGATCGACTGCCAACATCCATTGCTCAGCAAACGGATGCGTGCTGAGCTAGAACTTGATCAGGAAAGAAGCGGACGCTGCAGCGACGCTACTCTTGTTTCAGAGCTGCAGCATTCGGTGACGGCCACAGCGAAACAGCAGAATTGAGAATGTCTGGAGGAAACCTCCCATGAAAATGGAAGATATGATTATCGTCAGCGTCGACGATCACGTCGTCGAACCGGCTGACATGTGGGATGGGCACCTGAGCGCGCAGCACAAGCATATCGCTCCCAAGATGCTGCGCGATGCGGATGGGGCGGACTACTGGACGTTCGAGGGCAAGCGCGCGGCGCAGGGCGGCCTGAACGCGGTGGTCGGTCGTCCGAAGGAGGAATACGGGATGGAGCCCGTGGCGCTCGATCAGATGCGCAAGGGCGTCTACGACATTGACGCGCGCATCGATGACATGAACGTCAACGGCGTCCTCACCTCGTTGAACTTCCCCAGCATCGTCACCTTCGACGGCGGCCGCTTCCTGCAGTACGAGAACAAGGACCACGCCCGCATCCTCGTGTCGGCCTACAACGACTGGCACATCGACGAATGGTGCGGCAAATACCCTGGCCGGAACATCCCCAACGCGATCGTTCCCTTCTGGGACGCCAAGGCCACGGCCGAGGAGATCGCGCGGGTGGCGAAGAAGGGCTGCCATTCGATCACCTTCTCGGACAATCCCTCGACCAAGGGCCAGCCTAGCATCCACGACGAGTACTGGGCGCCGATGTGGAAGGCGTGCGCCGACAACTCGACGGTGATCAACATCCACATCGGCTCGGGCGCGCAGGCGCCGCACGCCTCGCCGCTGTCGCCGATCGACGCGTGGATCACGACCATGCCGATTTCGATCGTCAACTCGGCGGCGGATTGGCTCCACCTCAAGGCGCTTCAGCAGTATCCGCTGAAGATCGCACTCTCGGAGGGTGGGATCGGCTGGATCCCCTACTTCCTCGAGCGCGCCTGCTATGTGCAAGAGCACCACAGCGCCTGGACGCATGGTCAACTGAGCGGCAAGACCCCGCTGGAGATCTTCCGCGAGCACTTCCTGACCTGCTTCATCGAGGACAAGTTCGGGCTCCGCAACCTGGATGCGATCGGCGAGGATCTCGTCGCTTACGAGTGCGACTATCCGCACTCCGACTGCCAGTGGCCACGGGTGCCCGAGCACCTCTGGGCAACCGTGCAGGGGCTCACCGACGCCCAGATCAACAAGGTCACGCACGAGAACGCGCTCAGGTTCTACAACTACGACGCCTTCGGCCCGATGGGCGGGCGCGAGAACTGCACCGTCGCGGCGCTGCGGGCCAAGGCCCAGCACGTCGACACCGGGGCGGTCGCCCTCGCGGGGGCCGCGCCGGTCGAGAAGGGTTCCGAGCCGCGCCCGGTCACCTCGGCCGACATCCTGGCGATGTTTGCGCGGGTCAACGCCAAGAGCGAAGAGCCGGTCAACGCCTGATCGGCGTCCGCCTTAAAGAGATGAGGCCGCACCCTACCGGGTGCGGCCTCTTTCGTGAGCGGGATCCTTGGTGGGTCAGCGGTCCCAGACCAGCGGCAGGTAGTCGACCCCCCAGACCGACTCAGTATGCCAGCGCGGCCGCTCGCCCTCCGCGAGGCGGATGTTGGAGAACCGGCTGAGGAACTCCTCGAGCACGATCTTGATCTCGCGGCGCGCCAGATGCGCGCCCAGGCAGACGTGCACGCCGCGCGCCAGCGTCACGTGGCGCGGCTGGCGATCGATGTCGACCTGATGCGGGTTGGCGAACTCGCGCGGGTCACGGCTCGCCAGGAAGGTCGGGAGAGAGATCCAGTCGCCCGCCTTCATCGCGACGCCATGGAATTCGCAGTCTTTCGCAACCCGTCGCCGAGTGACCGTGATACCGAAGGCGCGAAGGAATTCCTCGACAGCCGCGGGGACGTCGTCGGGGTTGGCCTTCAGGCGCGCCTGCAGGGCGGGATCGCCGGCGAGGTGCCGGAAATACCAGCCGAGGCTGCTGAACACGGTGTCCAGACCGCCGGTGTAGAGGACCATGGCCATCCCCATGACCTCGCCGTGATTGAGCAGGCGGTCGCCCACCTTGGCGGTCACGATGTGGCTCGCCAGGTCGTCCTTGGGGTCGGCCCGCCGCTCCGCCATGAACCCCTCGAGATAGGCGCATATCGCCTGCAGCCCGCGCCGGCGCGTCTCGGGGTCCTTGCCGCGGAAGAACATGTTCTCCCACTTCATGAAGTCCGGCAGCCGCTCGACCGGCATGCCCATCAGCGACAGGAAGACATAGGAGGGGAAGAGGGAGGCGAACTCGCTCATGAACTCGCAGCCGCCCTTGTTCTCGAACTTGGCGATAAGGTCGCGGCAGATCCGCCTCACGCTTCCCTCGAGCTCGTTGATCGCGCGCGGCGAAAACAACGGCTGTAGGACAAGCCTGTATGGGGTGTGCGCCGGCCGATCGAACTCCAGCGGGTTCATCGCCCAGTCGACGCCCAGGTTCTTGCGCGTCTCGGCCCAGTCGGCGCTGCTGAACAGATCATCTCGGCCGAAGGCTTCCTCGATGAGGCTGTGCCGCGTGAGCAGCCAACCCGGGGTCTGATGGAAGCTTCCGCGCGCGTAGACGATGTCCGGGCCGGCGTGGAGCTCCTCGCTCACCCCGATGAAAGGATCCTTCAGCGTCCGCGCGAAGGTGCTGAGATCGTGATCCCATGCCAGCCTCTCCGGCACGTGCGCCGGAAGCCAGCTCTCTCTTGCCATCGCCACGCTCATGGCTACGATCCTCCACTTCAGCTCGGCGCGCGCTAGAGCGCCGACCGTTTGACTGAAGCATCCGGGCAGTTTCGGGCCTTGTCCAGGCGACAGGTGTACTCCAGCTGCATCCGCGCGATGCCGCTGAATAACGATTGGGAGGAATGATGCCGGTCCACGAGGGCAAGTATCCGTTGACGGCGGACGGCTGGACGCCGGCTCTGATGACGGAGCTCATCAGCGGAAATCATCCGGGCGTCCGCGTCTCGAACGTCACGGTCGTGGAGGCCTCGCTTTACGGCGACCAGATGGTGTCGACCTCCGGCCGCACGGTGCTCGATCTCGACTATGAGGGCGCGTCCGCCGACTTGCCGCGGCGCATGCTGGTGAAGCAGGCGCAGTTGGAGCTGTCGCCCGAGGCCCTCTACGACAACGAGGTCGGCTTCTACGGGCGCCTGCGCCCCGAGATCGAAATCGAGACCGTGCGCGCCTTCGGTTGCGGATTCGACCGGGAAAGCTGCACCTACGCCCTGCTGCTCGAAGACCTCCGCCAGCGCGGCGTCACCTTTCCCAACGTCACCGTGGCGGTCAGCCTCGATTCCATGCGCAGCCTGCTGGACCTGTTGGCCCGGCTGCACGCCCGCTACTGGCAGAGCCCGCGCTTCTCCGGGGATCTTTCCTGGGTGCAGACCCACGTCTCGGGGCCGCTGCACGAGAAGTTCCACCGGCCCGACGCCCTCCCCGTGGCGATCGCCGATCGCGTCGCCGCCGTGCAGTTCAAGCGTGAGATGGTGCAGCGGATGGGGGTCACGGTCGACGACCTCTACAATGGGTTCAAGGCGCTGCAGCATCACCAGTCGCGCCTTCCCAACACCCTGCTCCACGGCGACACCCATATCGGCAACACCTACCTGCTGCCCGACGGCAGCGGCGGCCTGCTCGATTGGCAGCTGTTCGTCCGCGGCTACTGCCTGCATGACGTGAGCTATGTCATCGCGACGGGGCTCGCGATCGAGGACCGGCGCAAGCACGAGCGCGACCTGCTGCGCTACTACCTCGATCGCCTTAAGGCGCACGGCGTGGCCGAACCGCCGAGCTTCGACGACGCCTGGACGGAGTATCGGCGGGCTTCGGTGTGGAACGTCTACATCGGCTGGTTGACGACGCCCGTCGTGAATTACGGCTGGGAGATCAGCATCATGGCTCACCTGCGGGTCATGACCGCCTTCGAGGATCTCGAGACTAAGAAGCTGCTCGCCGAGATGCGGTGAGGGCGTCAGCGGTCAGGCGAATTCGGGCCTGACCGCGTCACACTTCTAGCCGGCCCAGTAGCCCACCAGCTTGCGCACCTCCGCCATCGTCGGCGCGGCGATGGCGTTTGCGCGCGCCGCGCCGGCGGCGAGGATGCGGTCGATCTCGGCCGGGTCGGCCAGCAGGCGGCGCATCTCGCCGCCGATCGGTCCGAGCTTCTCCACCGCGAGATCCGCGAGCCGCGGCTTGAAGGCGCCGAAGCCCTGTCCGGCGAACTCGCCGAGCACCTGCGCCTCCGTCACGCCGGCCAGCGCCGCATAGATGCCGACCAGGTTCCGGGCCTCGGGCCGGCTCTCCAGACCCTCCGAAGTCTCGGGCAGGGGCTCGGCATCGGTGCGGGCCTTCTTCACCTTCTGGGCGATCGCGTCGGCGTCGTCGGTCAGGTTGATGCGCGAATAGTCGGACGGGTCCGACTTGCTCATCTTGGCTGACCCGTCGCGCAGGCTCATCACCCGCGCGCCGGGGCCCTGGGTCAGGGCTTCGGGCAGCGGGAAGAAGCCGGGCGCCGAGAAGTCGTTGTTGAACTTCTGGGCGATGTCGCGGGTCAGCTCCAGATGCTGCTTCTGGTCCTCGCCCACCGGCACGTGGGTCGCCTTGTAGGCCAGGATGTCGGCGGCCTGGAGCACCGGGTAGGTGTAGAGGCCGACGCTCTCGCGCTCCTTGTGCTTGCCCGCCTTGTCCTTGAACTGGGTCATGCGGTCGAGCCATCCCAGGCGGCCGACGCAGTTGAACACCCAGGCAAGCTCCGCGTGGGTCGGCACAGCCGATTGGGCGAAGATGGTCGCCACCTTCGGGTCGAGCCCGGTCGCCAGATAGGCCGCGGCGATCTCCCGCACCTGCGCCTTCAGCTTCGCCGGCTCCTGCCAGACGGTGATGGCGTGCATGTCCGCCACGAAGATCAGGGTCTCGGTCTCGTGCTGCAGGCGCGCGAACTTGACGAGGGCGCCCAGGTAGTTGCCGAGGTGCAGGGCGCCGGAGGGCTGCACGCCGGAGAGCACGCGCTGGGGGCCCGCATAGGGGGCCGGAGGCTGGTCGGTCATTGGAAGGCTTCTGGATTGCAGGTGAGCGCAAGGGCGCGAGCGCCCGGTGTGGTCGGTCCGCCGTCTAGCGCCGCCATCGCCAAGTGTTGCGCCCGTAAGCCATGGATTGGCCCATAAGGCTTCGCGCGGCCGGGGGCAAGCCGCCCCGCTTTCAGAGGTCCGGCGTCGCCACCGCCTTGTCGCCCTTGCGCCGGCGGAAGGCGGTCCGCACCTCGGCGGGGGTGACGCCGCCGAAGGCGAAGAGCAGCACGGCGTAGAGGGAGCCGCCGGCCAGGCACACCAGCACCACGGTGATCTCCTTGGCGCCGAGCGGGCCGAGGTGGACGCGAGCGAACGGCGACTCCAGGAGCGCGCGGAAGTGAGAGCCGAGCGCCACCGCCGCGCAGAGCCCCGCGCTGGCCAGGCTCACGCGCACGATCTTCCCCCACGCCCGGGCGCTTGGCCGCCAGACGTCGGTCGCTCGCAGCCGCAGCCACATCTGCAGCACCGTCAGCCAGGAGGCGGCCGCGGTGGCCAGCGCGATCCCGGAAAAGCCGATGGTGAAGAAGAGCCCGACGCCCAGGGCGACATTCACCGCCACCGACATCATCGAATAGACCATCGGCCGCCGGGTGTCGCCGCGGGCGAAGAAAGCGGGCTGCAGGATCTTGATCAGCACGAAGGCCGGCAGGCCCCAACCGTAGTGGAAGAGCAGCATGCCCGAGGCGGCGGCGTCGGCATGGGTGAAGTGGCCGCGGGCGAAGAAGCCGTCCGTCAGAAAGCCCGGCATGCCGACGAGCGCCGCACTGGCGGGCAGGCAGAGCGCCAGGCCGAACACCACCGCCTGGTCCATGGCGGCCTGGGCGTCGTCGTGGTCGTCGAGCTGGAGCGCTGTCGCCAGGCGCGGCAGCAGGGCGACGCCGATGGCCACGCCGACCAGGCTGAGCGGCAGCTGGTAGAACCGCTCGGCCATCGCCAGCCACACGCGCATGCCGGGCACCTGGCTCGCCAGCATGGCGGAGATGAAGAGGTTGATCTGGGTGGCGCTCGACGCCAGCACGCCCGGCCCCATGCGCCGCGCCAGGGTTCGCATTTCCGGCGTCAGCCTGAGCGCGCGAGGATAGATCCGGGCGCCCGACTTCTGTGCGCCCCACCAGCAGACTCCGGCCTGGCTGACGCCCGCGACGAGTGTGCCCCAGGACGCCGCATAGGCCGCCGATGTCGGGTCCTTCTGCGGCAGGATCGCGATGAGCGTGACGATGTTGAGGAGCGCGGGATAGAGGCCATAGATGACGAACCGGCCGCGCGCCGTGAGCACGCCGGCGAACAGCGACGCCAGCACCACGCACGGAAGGTATGGCATGGTGATCTGGGTCAGGATCACCGCCAGCTTGAACTTGGCCGGGTTGGCCAGGAAGCCGTAGCTGTAGACCATCATGATCCACGGCATGGCCAGCTGGCAGATCACCGTCAGCCCGATGGTGAAGGCGGCCATGGTCGCCAGGGCGTCGGAGGCGTAGCGGTCGGCTTCCTTGTCGCCCTGCCCCGTCAGGCGCTTGGTGTATTCCGGCACGAAGGCGGAGGCGAAGGCGCCTTCGGCGAACATCCGCCGGAACAGGTTCGGGAAGGCCTGCGAGGTGAAGTAGGCGTCGCCGGCGAAGTTGGCGCCCAGCTTGGCGGTGACCACCAGGTCGCGCGCCAGGCCCAGGAACCGGCTGATCAGGGTCAGAGCGGCGTAGATGGCCGAGGAGCGCAGCATTCCGCCCCCTCGCTTGGCCGGGCGGTGCGCGGGCTCTGAAACTCGGGTCTCGCTGACAGGCGGCGTCGTCTCGGTCACGAGCGGAATGTCCCGAACAGGATTTGCGGCGGATAACTAGCGCGCGATGCTGGCTCGCGCGCGCTGCAAATTGGCGCGCCGGCCCTGGGTCTCGCTTTCGTCCGCCAGCGCCGCCTCGAGCGCGGCCTTGAGGCTGGACTTGCTGCGCGTCTCGGTCAGCTTCCGCCCGTCCCGGTCGGCGACGTAGAAGGCGTCGACAGCACGCTCGCCGTAGCTGTCGATGTGGGCGGACGAGATCGATAGTCCGGCCTCGGAGATGGCTTTCGCAAGATCGGCCAGCAGGCCGGGCCGGTCGCGGCCGGACGCCTCCACCACGGTGGCGAACTCCGAGGCCTCGTTGTCCAGCACCACCGTCGGCGTGATGGAGAAGGCTGCGGCCCGGCCCAGGTCCGCCGGGCGCCGCGCCTCCCGCGCCGAGGCGTCGCCCCGGGCGGCCGCCTCGAGGCTCCGCGCCAGCCGGTCCAGCGCCTTCGGCGTGTTGGTCCCGAACGGCTGGCCGGTGACGTCCTGCACATAGAAGACGTCGAGCGCCTGGCCGTTGCGCGAGGTGAAGATCCGCGCCCCCAGCACGTTGGCGCCGGCCGCGGTGACCGCCGTGGCGAGGTCGGCGAACAGCCGCGGCCGGTCGTCGGCGGCCACCGCCACCTCCGCGGCGTTGCGCGCGGCTATGATGCGGCCCTCGGCGGCGGCCCCGCCGGACCCCGCGGCCTGGCGCGCCAGGCTCGCGTGCGCCACCACCTCCTGCGGGGTGAAGGCGCTGAGATAGGCGTCCTCCATGGCGTCGGCCCAGGGCTCGGCCTCAGGATCGGCCCGGGCCACCTGCACACGGGCGTCATAGGCGGCGTTCTCGTAGTAGCGCTTGAGTGCGGCGGCGGCGTCGGAGCCGCGGCCGCCGCGGAACACCGCCTCGGTCGCCATGTAGAGCTCGCGCATCAACTGGCCCTTCCAGCCGTTCCAGACGCCGGGGCCTACGGCCCGGATGTCGGCGGTGGTCAGCACCAGCAGCAGGCGCAAACGCTCCGGCGTCTGCACAATGCCGGCGAAGTCGGCGACCGTGCGCGGATCGGAGACGTCCCGCTTCTGGGCGTAGTCGCTCATCATCAGGTGGTGCTCCACCAGCCAGGCGACCAGCTCGATCTTGGAGCGCTCCAGCCCGAGCCGCTCGCACGCCTGCCGGGCCGCACGGGCGCCGGCCTTTTCCTGGCCGCCGGCGCCGCCCTTGCCGGTGTCGTGCAGCAGCATCGCCAGGAACAGCGCCTCGCGGTCGTCGATCAGCGGCATGATCTGGGTCGAGAGCGGATGGTCCTCCCCCAGCCGGCCGGCGGCGATGTCGGCGATCACCCCCACGGCGCGCAGGGTGTGCTCGTCGACCGTGTAGGAGTGGTACATGTTGAACTGCATCTGGGCGACGATGCGGCCCCACTCGGGGATGAAACGGCCAAGCACCCCGGCCTCGTTCATCAAGGTCAAGGTCCGCTGCGGATCGCGTCCACGCGCCAGGATGTCGAGAAACACCTTGGCCGCATGCCGGTCGCGCCGCACCGCCGAGGTGATCAGCGGCGCGGCCCGCGTCGCCAGGGTGAAGGCGTCGGGATGCAGGTCGAGGTTGCGCCGGTCGGCGATCCGGAACAGCCGCAGCAGGTTGACGGGATCGGCCTCGAACGTGTCCGGGCCGTCGACGTTCAGCCGACCGCCGACCTCATGGAAGCCGGGCTCGTCCAGCGGCTTGGCCTTGGGTGATTTTCGCCCGGGCAAAAGTCTTGAAATGCCTCGTGGCGCGCTCTTGACCTGCTCGGCCTCCAGCTTGGCGGCGAACACCCGCGTCAAGGTGCCGACCTCCTTGGCCATCAGGAAGTAGCGGCGCATGAAGCGCTCCACCGCGGGCGCGTCGCCGCGGTCGCCGTAGCCCATGCGCCGGGCGATCTCCGGCTGCAGGTCGAAGGAGAGCCGCTCCTCCGGCCGCCCTGTGGTGAAATGGAGGTGGGAGCGGACAGCCCAGAGGAAATCGAACGCCCGAATGAAGGCCCGCACCTCGCGCCGCTCGAACATCTCGAGCTGCATGACCTTCTCGATCGGCTCGCCCGGATGCAGGTACTGGGCGATCCAGAACAGGGTGTTGAGGTCGCGCAGCCCCCCCTTGCCCTCCTTGACGTTGGGCTCGACCATGTAGCGGCTGGAGCCGGCCCGGGCGTGGCGCTCGTCCCGCTCCTTCAGCTTGGCGGCGACGAACTCCGCGCCGGTCCCCTTCACCACGTCGGACTGGAAGCGCCTGAGCAGTTCCTGCGCGAGCGCCTCGTCGCCGGTCAGCCGCCGCGCCTCTAGGATCGAGGTTCGGATGGTGAAGTCCTCGCGGCTGAGGCGGATGCACTCCTCCACCGTGCGCGAGGCGTGGCCGACCTTGAAGCCCAGGTCCCAGAGCGCATAGAGCATGTACTCGATGACGCTCTCGGCGTGCGCCGTCTGCTTGTAGGGGCGGACGAACAGCAGATCGATGTCCGAAAACGGCGCCAGGGTCCCGCGCCCGTAGCCGCCGACCGCCATCACCGCCAGCCGTTCGCCCTCGCTGGGGTTGCGCGCGCGGTAGACGTGGACGTTAACGAAGTCATAGAGGGCGGTGATCACCTCGTCGGTGACGCCGGAGATCAGGGCGGCCGTCTCGATGCCGCCCGCGCCGTTCTCCAGCCGCTCCTTGGCGATCATCCGGCCACGGAACAGGGCCGACTTCAGGATCTCGATGACCGCCTTGCGCTGGTCCGTCTGGCTGCGCAGGTTCTCGAGCGCTGCGGCCGTCAACTGGCTGCGCAGCTTCACGCCGTCGACGACGTATTCCAGGCGGGTGGGGCGCAAGCGAGGCGGCATGCCCGCGATATAGGCGCGTTCGGTTAAGAGTTCAGCGGTCTTGCGCTAGAATGCCCGTAGCCGGAGGTTTGATATGGCCGTCGAGCTGAACCACACCATCGTCCACGCGACGGATCCCGCCGCCTCGGCCAGGTTCATGAGCGAGGTGTTCGGGCTTCCGGAGGCGGAAACCTTCGGACCGTTCCTGGTCGTGCGCACCGCCAACGGCGTCAGCCTCGACTACATCCGCGGCGAGCCGCCGATCGATCCCGTGCACTACGCCTTCCTGGTCTCCGAGCCCGAGTTCGACGCGATCTTCGGTCGGGTGAAGGAGCGCGGCTTGAACTACTGGGCTGATCCGGCGCGCCGACGTGCGGGTGAGATCAACACCCATTTCGGCGGCCGAGGGGTCTACTTCTGCGACCCCTCGGGGCACTTCCTGGAAATCATCACCCGGCCGTACGGGGCGGAGCCTTAACGCCCCCTCAGTCGGCTACGCCGACAGCTCCCCCGCTTCGCAGGGGAGCATCGGTCTCGCTCCTCCACCGTGAACGGGGGAGGTGGATCGCGCCGCAAGGCGCGAGACGGAGGGGGCGTTCGCTCAGCTCAACATGCCCCGCAGCCGATAGAGCGCATCCATCGCCTCGCGGGGGCTCATGCCGTCGAGGTCGAGAGTCTTCAGCGCCTCCTCGACCGGGCTCGGGCCGGACGGCGCTTCCTCCGCGGCGGCGGCGGCGAAGAGGGGCAGGTCCTCCAGGTGCGCCGGCGCGCCGGCCTCGCGCTCCAGCCGCTCCAGCACGGACTTGGCGCGCGCCACCACCGCAGGCGGTACGCCGGCCAGCCTAGCGACCTGGACGCCGTAGGATCGGTCCGCCGGCCCGGGCGCCGCCTCGTGCAGGAAGATCAGCTCGCCGTTCCACTCTTTCGCCCTGAGGCTGAGGTTGGCGCAGAAGGCCAGCCGGTCCTCCAGCACCGCCAGCTCGTGGTAGTGGGTGGCGAACAGCGCGCGGCAGCGATTGGTCTCGTGCAGCGCCTCGGCGCAGGCCCAGGCTATGGCCAGGCCGTCGTAGGTGGCGGTGCCGCGGCCGATCTCGTCGAGGATCACCAGCGAGCGCGGCGTCGCCTGGGTAAGGATGGCCGCGGTCTCGACCATCTCCAGCATGAAGGTGGAGCGGCCGCGCGCCAGGTCGTCGCCGGCGCCGACGCGGCTGAACAGCCGGTCGACGACGCCTAGCCGCAGCCGCTGCGCCGGCACGAAACAGCCGGCCTGGGCGAGCACCGCCAGGAGCGCGTTCTGGCGCAGGAAGGTCGACTTGCCGGCCATGTTCGGGCCGGTGACGATGGCGAGCCGCGCCGCCCCTGCCCCCGCCCCGTCCAAGCGGCAGTCATTCGGCGTGAAGGCCTCGCCCGAGCGACGCACCGCCGCCTCCACCACCGGGTGCCGGGCGGCTTCCGCCTCGAAGGCGGTGGAGCGGTCCACCACAGGCCTGGCCGCGCCCGCGTCCTCCGCCCATTCGGCCAGGCCCGCGGCCACGTCGAGCCGGGCGGCGGCTTCGGCGGCGGCCTGGATCCCGGCGGCGACCTCGACGGCGGCCGCGCGCCAGGCTTCGAAGGTCTCGACCTCCATGGCCAGCGCCCGCTCGGCCGCCTGGGCGATCTTGGCGTCCAGCTCGGCCAGCTCGACGGTGGTGAAGCGGACCTGGTTGGCGAGCGTCTGGCGGTGAATGAAGGTCGCGTTCAGCGGCGCCGCCATCAGCGGCTCGGCCGCCTTGGCGGTGGTCTCCACGAAATAGCCGAGCACGGCGTTGTGGCGGATCTTCAGGGTGACGCCGCTCTCGGCCGCGAGCCTCGCCTCCAGCCCCACGATCACCCGCCGGCTGTCGTCGCGTAAGCCCCGCGCCTCGTCGAGCTCGGGCCGGATGCCTTCCGCCACATAGCCGCCGTCCCGCGCCAGCGCCGGGAGTTCGGCGCCCAGACCGGCCGTCAGCAGATCGCGGAAGGCGAGCAGCTCGGCGTTCAGGTCGAGATTGAGGGCGCGGAGCGCACCGGCGAGCTCCACCGGCGGCTCGACCAAGGGGTCGTGGGTCTGGGCGAACAGGCCCACGATCGCCTCGGCGGCGCTCAAGCCCTCGCGCAATGTGCCAAGGTCCCGTGGGCCGCCGCGGCCAAGCGCCAAGCGGGACAGCGCGCGCGCCATGTCGCCCAATCCCTTCAGCCGCTCGCGCAGGCGCTGCCGCTGGGGCCGGTGCTCGCAGAACCAGGCGACAGCGTCGAGGCGCTGGTCGATGGCCGCCGGGTCGAGCAGCGGGCGGGCGAGGCGGGCGGCCAACAGGCGCGCGCCGGGCGCGGTCACCGTACGATCGATGGCGGCGAGCAGGCTGCCGTCCCGCGATCCGCCGGTGGACTTCTCGATCTCCAGGCTGGCGCGGGTCGCCGGGTCGATGGCCATGACGTCGGCCTCGCCCGCCCGGCGCGGGGCCGAGAGCGCCGGGAGCTTGCCGGCCTGGGTGGTCTCCAGGTGGGCGGCGATCAGCCCGAGCGCGGCGATCTCCGCGCCCGAGAGCTGGCCGAAGCCGTCTAGGGTCTCGACGCCGTAGAGCCGCTTCAGCCGCGCCTCCGAGGCGGACGGCTCGGCGAGCGCCTGGGGCAGAGGCTGGACGAAGCCGCCGGCGGACTTCAGAGCTGCGCCCACCTGCTCGTCGGCGAACAGGCGGTCGGGGACCAGCACCTCCGAGGGGCCGAGCGCGGCGAGCGTCGAGGCCAGGCCCGCCACGCCGGTCGCGAGGCATTCGACCTCGCCGGTGGAGAGCTCCACGGCCGCCACCGCGGCCTGGCCGGCGCGCACCGCGATCGCCGCCAGCCGATTGGCGCCGCGCGCGTCCAGCAGGCCGTCCTCGGTGAGCGTGCCGGGCGTCACCACCCGAACCAGGTCGCGGCGCACCACCGACTTGGAGCCGCGCTTCTTGGCCTCGGCGGGATCCTCCATCTGCTCGCAGACGGCGACCTTGAAACCGGCGCGGATCAGCTTGGCGAGATAGGCTTCGGCCGCATGCACCGGCACGCCGGCCATCGGGATCGGCTCGCCTGCATGCTGGCCGCGGGCGGTCAGCGTGATGCCGAGCGCCGCGGCCGCCTTCTGCGCATCCTCGAAGAACAGCTCGTAGAAGTCGCCCATGCGGAAGAAGATCAGGGCGTCGGGCTGGCGCGCCTTAGCCTCGAAGAACTGGGCCATCACCGGCGAGGCGCCGGCGGCGGTCACGCCGGGAGAGCCGGCGGCGGCGGGAGCGGAGGGCGCGTTCATGAAGCGCCAAACGTTAATGGCAGCGCCGTTCCGCGTCAGCCCCTTGAACGTAGCTCTGCGGGCGCCAAGCTGTGGGTAGATGACGCAGCCGCGTGGAGCGTCCTTTTCCTACCTGATCCTGCCGGCCGGCCCCGCCGACGCCGAAGCGCTCGCACAGGTGCACGTCGCCGCCTGGCGCGAGACCTATCGCGGGCTGCTGCCGGACGCCTTCCTGGCGCGCATGTCGGAGGTGGGCCACGCCCGGCGTTTCCGCCACGAGATGGAGCGGCCCGGCCAGCACGACGTGGTGCTGGCGGCGCTGAACCCGGAAGGCGTGTTCGGCTATGTCGCGGGCGGCCCCTCGCGCGCGGGCGTCGAAGGCGAGGCGGAGATCGCCACTCTCTACATCCTGAAGCACGGCCAGGGCCGCGGCGTCGGCCGCCGGCTGCTCGGCGACTGCGTGCGCGCGCTTGCGGCGCATGGCGCCCGCTCGCTGGTGATCTCGGTGCTGGCGAGCAACGAAAAGGCCTGCGGCTTCTACGAGCGCCTCGGCGGCCACCCCGACCCGCCGCGCCAGGAGCATGGCCCGGGAGGGCTGGTGTGGGAGGTGGCGTATCGGTGGGGAGATATCGTCCGGCTGCTTTGATGCGGTGAACTACCGCAAATAACTCCGTCATCGGCCGGGCTTGTCCCGGCGACCCATCCCAATGTCGTTCCGCAACAGCTGGGGCAGACGCCTTGGGCTGGGTGGCTCGGACAAGCCGGGCCATGACAGAGGAGAATTGAGCGGATGATGGTTAGAGCCCCGGCGTGGCGCTACACCGCCGCGTTTTCGCTCGTCAGCGAAACGAACACGTCCTCCAGGTCCGGGTCTTCGGTGGCGATGTCCTTGATGTGCAGGCCGGCGGCGCGGATCGCGCCCAGCACCTGCTCCACGCTGGACTGGCCGGTGCGGTAGCTGACCGAGAAGCCGCCGGCCTTGGTGAGCTTGGTCTCGAAGCCGGGCAGCGCAGGCGCGGCGCTCACCGGCTCGACCGGCGTCACCAGCACATGGCGGCTGTCCATACGGCCGAGCAAGGTCGCCGTCGGCTCGCAGGCCACCACCTGGCCGCGGTTGATGATAGCGATCCGGTCGCAGAGCTCCTGCGCCTCCTCCAGGTAATGGGTGGTGAGCACAATGGTCGCGCCCCGGCGATTGAGCTCGACCACATAGGCCCAGAGCTGGCGCCGCAATTCGACGTCCACGCCGGCGGTGGGCTCGTCGAGGATCAGCACCGGCGGGTTGTGGACCATGGCCTTGGCGACCATCAGCCGCCGCTTCATCCCGCCCGACAGCTGGCGGACGTAGGCGCCGGCCTTGTCGGCGAGACCCAGCGCCGTCAGCAGCTCCATGGTGCGCCGCTCGTGCGCCGGCACGGCGTAGAGGCCCGCGGTCACCTCCATGGCTTCGCGCGGCGTGAAGAAGGGATCGGCGGCGATCTCCTGCGGCACGACGCCGATGGCGGCCCGGGCGTCGCGAGGGCGCGCGTCGATGTCGCGGCCCCAGATCGACACCGTGCCCGAGGTCTTCTTGCAGAGTCCCGACAGGATGTTGATGAAGGTCGACTTGCCCGCCCCGTTCGGCCCCAGCAGGCCGAAGATCGACCCGCGCGGGATCGCCAGGTCGATCCCTTTCAGCGCGTGCATCGCCGGGCTGGTCTTGGTCGCCGGATAGGTCTTGATGAGGCCTCTGGCCTCGATGGCGTAATCAGGAAGGGTCATGTGGGTCCGCGCTGCGCGGTCTCGATTGACGGAGAAAGCCGCGCTCGCATACCTAGGCCCGCGCCCGGCCTCCGCCAAGCGGCGCGGCTTCAGGGGTTTGACGAATGGCCAGGCAAGTTCGCAACAAGGGCGTGGAGGCCCAGGCGCGGCCGGAGCCCGCTCCCGCCCGACCGTCCCTCACGCCGGACCTGCCCGCGCCGGAGACCATCGTGGTGCGCTCGGGCCGCGTGGCCTGCGACGGCGTGGGCGGCGCGCTCGGCCATCCGCGCGTCTGGCTGGAGATGGGCGAGGCTTCTTTCGTCGAATGCCCCTATTGCGACCGCCGCTTCGTCCTGCCGGCCGGCGACGAGGGCCCGGAGGACGAACGCCTCGCCCCCGGCGTCTACGAGGGCCCGCACGGGCATTGAGGAGCTAACGCCCTTCTCTCGGCGAAGCCGACAGGCTCGAGCCCCTCACACCCGGAGCGGCATCAGGATGTACTGGACGTCGGCGTCGGTCGGATCCAGCACCAGGGCGGGGTCGTTCGGGCCGCCGAAGCGCAGCTCGGCCGTCTCACCGCCGATCTGGTCGGTGATGTCGAGCAGGTAGCGGGCGTTGAAGGAGAGCTCGAAGGGCTCGCCGTCGTAGTCGATCTCAAGCTCCTCGACCGCCTGGCCGGCCTCCATGTTCCGCACGGTCAGCACCACGCGGCCACTCTCGATGGCCATGCGCACCGAGCGGCTCTTTTCCGCCGAGATGGTCGCCACGCGGTCGACGGCCTGGGCGAACAGCTTGGCGTCCACCCGGACGATGCGGTTGTTGTCCTTCGGGATCACCCGACCGTAGTCCGGGAAATTGCCGTCGATGACCTTGGAGGTCAGCGCCGCGCCGGCCAGCTCGAAGCGGACCTTCTGCGGGCTGATGGCCAGCTCGACGGTCTCGCCGGCGTCTTCCAGCAGCCGCCTGGCTTCGCCGATCGTCTTGCGCGGCACGATCACGCCGGGCGCCGAGGCTGCGCCCTCAGGGGCCGGCATCTCGGCCAGCGCCAGCCGGCTGCCGTCGGTGGCGACGGCGCGCAGCTTCTGCGTCCCGCCGTCGCTGACGGTGTGGAGATAGAGGCCGTTCAGGTAGTAACGAGTTTCCTCCGCCGAGATGGCGAAGCGGGTCTTGTCGATCAGGCGGATGAGGTCGTTCACGTCCACGGCGAGCCGCCCGCCGAGGCCTTCCGAGGACATCACCGGAAAGTCGCCCGCCGGCAGCACCGGCAGGCTGAACCGCGAGCGGCCCGCCTGGACCGACAGTCGCGGGTCCTCGCCGGAGAAGTTCAGCGACACGTCGGCGCCGTCCGGCAGCTTGCGGACGATCTCGTAGAGGGTGTGCGCCGGTGCGGTGATCTGGCCGGGCTGGTCGACCTGGGCGAAGGCCTCGTCGATGATCTCCATGTCGAGGTCGGTAGCCGAGAAGGTCAGCCGATCGCGCTCGGCCGATAGCAGCACGTTCGACAGGATCGGAATGGTGTTGCGCCGCTCCACCGCGCTCTGGACGTGACCCAGCGCCTTCAACAGCGCCGCCCGTTCGATCGTCAGCTTCATGCCTCGGTCCCGCTCACGCACGCAGCGGCGCGAATCGGCGCCCCGCGCCCCCCGTTTGGAGGGGACTTGAGACATTAGCTAAATTCGTCGCACGGGGAAGAGGGGGCGCTCTCCCTCCCCTTCATGAGGAGGGAAACGACTGCGAAGCGGTCCTCCGCACCAAGGTGATGGAGGATCTCAGGCTCGGGTGTCGACCGAACCGCCGGACGCCTCGCCATTGGCGGCGTAGGGGTTCGAGCCGCCGCCGTTGTCCGGCGCAGCGCCGGGCGCCTTGGCCGCCACCACCACCATGGCCGGGCGAACCAGGCGGCCCAGCAATTCGTAGCCGGGCTGCAGCACCTGGATCACGCCGCCCGGCGCCACGTCGCTGCCCGGCTGCTCCATCATCGCCTGGTGCTTGTGCGGATCGAACTTCTCGCCCTTGGCCGGATCGATCTTCTTCAGGCCGTTGCGTTCGAAGGCGCCCTGAAGCTCCTTCTCGGTCATCTCGACACCGACGACGAAGTTCTTCACGCCCGCGTCGCCGGTGTCGGCCGGCTGGGCCGCCATCGCTCGGGCGAGGTTGTCGGCGACGCCCAGGAGGTCGCGGGCGAATTTCTGGATGGCGTAGGCGCGGGCGTCGTTGGTCTCCCGCTCGGCCCGGCGGCGCGTGTTCTCGGCCTCGGCGGCGTAGCGCAGCACCTGCTCCTTCAGCGCGGCCGCCTCGGCCCGCAGCGCCTCGAGTTCGTTCGGGTCGACCTCGGAGGTCGGCGCCTGGGGTTCAGGCGCTGGCGTCTGGTCTTCGGACATGTCTCTTTCGGACTCGCGAGTTTAAGCGTTCATCACCTGGCCAAGCACGCGGGCGGTGTAATCCACCAACGGAATGATCCGGGCGTAGTTCAGCCGGGCCGGGCCGATCACGCCGATCGCGCCCAACACCCGCTGCGACCCCGACATATAGGGCGCCGCGATCACGGCGGAACCCGAAAGCGAGAAAAGCCGGGTTTCGGCGCCGATGAAGATGCGCACCCCGTCGCCGTCGCGCACCCCGTCGAGCAGCTGGATGAGCTGTTCCTTCTGCTCAAGGTCCTCGAACAGCGAGCGCACGCGCTCGAGGTCCTCCAGCGTCTCGCGGGTCTCCAGCAGATTGGCGCGGCCGCGGACGATCAGCGCGCGGTCCTCGCCCTCCCCGCCCCAGGCGGCCAGGCCATCCTCGACCAGCCGCGCGGCGGTTTCGTCCAGTTCGCGCTTGGCGCGGTCGAGCTCCGTGCGCAGGTCGAGCTTGGCTTCGACGAGCGTGCGGCCTCGCAGGCGTGCGTTGAGGAAGTTGGAGGCCTCCTGCAGGGCGGAGGGCGTGACCCCGGCCGGTAGACGGATCAGCCGGTTCTCCACCGTGCCGTCCTCGAAGACCATGATGGCCAGGGTCCGCTCGCCGCCCAGGGCGACGAACTCGACGTGCTTGACGCCCGCGTCCCGCGTCGGCGTCACCACCACCGCCGCCCCGCCGGCCAGGCCGGACAGGATCGCGCTGGCCTCGTTCATCGCGTCTTCGTAGTTGCGGCCGTGGGCGCGCAGCCTGGCCTCGATCGAGCGCCGCTCCTCCTCGGCCACGTCGCCGACCTCCAGCAGCCCGTCGATGAACAGGCGAAGGCCGGCGTGGGTCGGGAGGCGGCCGGCGCTGACGTGCGGCGCGCCGAGCAGGCCCAGCTGCGTCAGGTCCTGCATGGTGTTACGGATCGAGGCGGGCGACAGCGAAAGCCCGGCCTTGGAGAGGGTGCGCGAGCCCACCGGGTCTCCCGTCTCCAGATAGCTTTCGACGATGCGGCGAAAGATATCCCGCGCTCGTTCATCGAGCTCGGCCAACGAGGGCCCGCGGGCGAAGATGGGGGTGCTCACGTCGGCGTGCGGCGTCGGTCTTGATGCGCCCATGGACTGGACCTGTGCGATCTAGGATAAGCACGGCCCTTCAGCTTGCAAGCCGCGTGTAGATCGCGAGGAGTTCCCCATGCGCCCATCCGAACGCTCCGCCGACGCGCTCAGGCTCGTGACGATGGAGACTGGCGTCAATCGCTATGCCGAAGGCTCATGCCTGGCGAGCTTCGGCCACACCAAGGTGCTGGTGACCGCGAGCCTCGAGGAAAGCGTCCCGCCCTTCCTGCGCGGGCGGGGCCAGGGCTGGGTGACCGCCGAGTACGGCATGCTGCCCCGCGCGACGCACACGCGCGGCCGGCGCGAGGCCGCGCAAGGCAAGCAGTCGGGCCGCACCCAGGAGATTCAGCGGCTGATCGGCCGCTCGATGCGCGCGGTCGTCGACATGAAGGCGCTGGGCGAGCGGCAGATCACCCTGGACTGCGACGTCATCCAGGCCGACGGCGGGACGCGCACGGCGGCGATCACGGGCGGCTGGGTCGCGCTCAGGCTCGCCACCCGCTACCTGCTGGAGGAAGGGCTGATCACCACCGATCCGATCCTCGATCAGGTGGCGGCGATCAGCTGCGGCGTCTTCTCTGGCACGCCCCTCCTGGACCTCGAATACGAGGAGGACTCCAACGCCGAGGCCGACGCCAACTTCGTGCTGACCGGCAAGGGCGACATCGTCGAGATCCAGGCGACCGGCGAAAAGCGCGGTTTCAGCGAGGGCGAGTTCGACGCCCTCTTCTCCCTGGCCCGCAAGGGCATCCGCGAACTCTGCGACCTGCAGCGGGCGGCGACGGGCGGAAGTTAGGGTTCGTACGCCAGCAGCTCGCCCGGCGCGCACCCCAGCTCGCGGCAGAGGGCGTCGAGGGTGGTGAAGCGGATGGCCTGGGCCTCGCCGGACTTGAGCACGGTGAGGTTGGCGGTGCTGACGCCGGTGCGGTCGGCGAGCTCGGCCAGCGACATGCGGCGGGCCATCAGGAGCTCGTCCAGTCGGATGCGGATCGGCATGGCCTCCTCAGATCGTAAGCTCGGCCTCGCGGCGCAGCCGCGCACCTTCGCGGAACACCTCGGCGAGCACCAGCACCACCAGCACCGAGAACCAGGCGGTCAGGCCGAAGCTCGGACGCACATGGTGCACCGCCGGCAGCCACGCGCTGACGAGCCACAGCGCATAGCGCCCAAGCTCCAGGATCGCGAGCATCAGGGCGATCAGCCGCAGCCGGCCGACATTGTCCGGGCGGAACGGGTCGCCGACGGTCAAGGTGGCGAAGATGCGTCGGAGCGCCCCGATGATCACCAGGACCCCCGCCATGTAGACGCCCGCCGCCAGCAGGCCCGCGAGCAGCACCGGGCCGCGCTGGATCAGCTGATCGCGGTCGGAGATCTGCACATTGTCGAGCAGCGCCGGATTGACCGTGAACAGCAGGTCCACGAAGGCCATGAAGCCGACCGCCGCGACCCCGACCAGCAGGCCGACATGAACGATGTCGAGCACCATCTTCAGGAAGCTCGACACCGAGCCCGGACCCAAGGCGCGCATCCGTCATCCCTCCCCTCTCGCGAGCGACCCTCGCGCGCTATATGTCCGCCGGGTTCGAGATTGAAGGAAGAGACCGCATGGCGCTGACCCTGCAGCCGGGCGCGAAACTGGTGGTGGCGACGCACAACGCCGGCAAGGCGCGCGAGCTCGCCGAGATTCTGGAGAACCGCTTCCAGCTGATCACCGCCGGCGAGCTGGGGCTGCCCGAGCCCGAGGAGACCGAGACGACCTTCATGGGCAACGCCCTCTTGAAGGCGCTCGCCGCGGCGGAGGCCAGCGGGCTGCCGGCGCTGGCGGACGATTCCGGGCTTTCGGCGGCCGCTCTGGATGGCGCGCCCGGCGTCTACTCCGCGCGCTGGGCGGGGCCTGGCCGCGACTTCATGGTCGCCATGCGCAAGGTCGAGGCGCGAATCGAGGAGAGCGGTCGCGACGACCTCGCCGCCCGGTTCAGCTGTGCGCTGGCCATCGCCTGGCCCGACGGGCCCGCCGTCGTGGTCGAGGGCCGCATCGACGGGACCCTGGTCTTCCCGCCGCGTGGCGACCGCGGCTTCGGCTACGACCCGATCTTCGTTCCCGAGGGCGGAACCGAAACCTTCGGCGAAATGGACCCGGCGGCCAAGGACGCGATCAGCCACCGCGCCCGCGCTTTCGCCAAGTTGAAAGCCGCGCTTTGGTGAGGGGGCGTGAAGCGCGCCATGCCTGACGCCCCTCCCCCGCTTGGCGTCTACATCCACTGGCCCTACTGCGCGCGGATCTGTCCCTACTGCGATTTCAACGTCCATCGCGTGCGGCGGGCGGGGGAGCCTGCGGCGCTCGCGCGCGCGATCGTCGCCGACCTGCAGGCGCAGGCCGCCCTCACCGGGCCGCGCGACCTAGTCTCCGTCTTCTTCGGCGGCGGCACGCCCTCGCTCATGGATCCGGCCTGGACCGCGGAGATCGTCGCGGCGGCCCAGAGGCTGTGGACGCCCGCCCCTGATCTCGAAGTCACCCTGGAGGCCAATCCCACCGACGCCGAGGCGACGCGCTTCGAGGCGTTCCGAGCGGCCGGCGTGAACCGCCTGTCGCTTGGCCTGCAGGCGCTGGACGACAGCGATCTGGTCTTCCTGGGGCGCAACCACGGCGCGACGGAGGGCGTGCGCGCCGCCACGATCGCCGCCCGGGCCTTTCCGCGCCTGTCGCTGGACCTGATCTACGCCCGGCCCGGCCAGACGCCCGCCGGCTGGGCCGAGGAGCTGCGAGCGGCCGTCACGCTCGGCGCGGAACATCTGTCGCCCTATCAGCTGACCATCGAGGGCGGCACCGCGTTCGACCGCGCCGTGCGGCGCGGCCGGTTCACGCCCGCCGACGAGGACCTCGGCGCGCAGCTCTACGAGACCACCCAGGCGACGCTGGAAGCCGAGGGGTTCCAGGCCTACGAAGTCTCCAACCATGCGCGGGGCGAAGCCGCGCGATCGCGCCACAACCTCGTCTACTGGCGCGGCTGGGACTATGTCGGTGCGGGCCCGGGCGCGCACGGCCGCATCACCCGCGGCGGCGTGCGCCACGCCACCGTCGCCGCGGCCAAGCCCGCAGACTATGTCGCCCAGGTCGCCGCGAGCGGCTGCGGCTTTCCCGATCTGGAGCCGCTCAACGCCCAGGCAGCCGCCGAGGAGCGGGTGCTGAGCGGCCTGCGGATCGAAGAGGGCGTTCCGTGGGCGGAGCTCGCCGCCCTGGACCTCGACCCCCGTCCGTTCGTCGAGCTGGACCTGATCGCGGACGATCCCGAGCGGCTGCGCGCCACCGCCGCCGGGCGGCTGGTGCTCGATCGTCTGACGACGGAGTTGCTGACCCAAGGCCCCCGCTGAGCGTGGCCTCTTGCCATTCCGCGCCGGAGCGGCGAAGCCACGGCGATGGCGCGCCACCTGACCCCGCCGATGCTCGACGATGCGCCGCTGGCGTCCGGCCTCTACGTCGTGGCGACGCCCATCGGCAATCTGCGCGACATCACCCTTCGCGCCCTCGACGTGCTGGCCGGGTGCGACCTCGTCCTGGCGGAGGATACGCGGGTGGCCGGCAAGCTCTTGTCCGCCTTCGGCCTCGCCAACAAGCTCGACCGCTATGACGAGCACGGCGCCGAGCGGACACGGCCGAAGGCGCTGGCGGCGCTGGCGGAGGGCGCACGGGTGGCGCTGGTCTCCGACGCCGGAACGCCGCTGGTGTCCGATCCCGGCTATCGCCTGGTGCGCGAGGCCGCCGAGGCGGGTCATCCCGTCTATCCCATTCCGGGCGCCTCGGCCCTGCTGGCGGGCCTCTCCGTCGCCGGCTTGCCGACCGACCGGTTCCTGTTCGCCGGTTTCCCGCCGCCGAAGAGCGCGGCGCGGCGCGCCCTGTTCGCGGAGCTGGCCGGCATCCGCGCCACCCTCGCCTTCTTCGAGGGCGGACCGCGCCTGGCCGCGAGCCTGGCCGACATGGCGGCGGTGTTCGGCGACCGCGAGGCGGTGGTCTGCCGCGAGCTGACCAAGCTCTACGAGACGGTCGTGCGCGGCCGGCTGAGCGCCTTGGCCGCCGATCGGCAGTTCGAGGCGCCCAAGGGCGAGCTCGTGGTGCTGGTGGGACCAGGGCGCGAGGCTCAGGCCACGGCCGACGACGCCGATGCGGCGCTTCGGGAGGCGCTGGCGCGCCTCAGGCCGGCGGAAGCCGCGGCCGAGGTGGCCCGGGCGCTCGGCCTGCCCCGGCGCGACCTCTACAAGCGCGCGCTGGCGCTGAAGGACGGCGGATGAGACGCCCCGCGCAAGAGGCCGCTCGTGCGCTCCGCGGCCTGGCGGCGCGCCGTTCGGGCCGCCGCGGCGAGGTTCTGGCCGCGCTTTGGCTGATGGCCAAGGGCTATCGCATCCTGGGCTTCCGGCTGCGCACCCCGCAGGCCGAGATCGACCTCCTGGCCTTGAGGGGGCGCACGCTGGCCGTCGTCGAGGTGAAGCATCGGGCCGACCTGCTGGCGGCGCTGGAAGCGGTCGGCTTCGACCAGCGCGAGCGGCTGCGGCGGGCCGGCCTGGCCCTCGCCGCGAGCCGTCCGGCGCTGGCGGGTGCGTCGGTTCGTCTCGACCTCGTGGCTCTCGCGCCGGGGCGGCTTCCTATGCATATTCCCGACGCTTGGAAAGGCGCCTGAGGGGATGACGCGAGAAGAAGCCGAAGGTCTGCTGGTGGAAGCAGGCTCCGCCGCGGATGGGGCGTTCCCGCTGCTGGAAGCCGCCATCGCCTGCGCCATGCACGAGGACCCCGCACGGGACCCGCAGGCTGCGCGCGACCTGGGCGCGGCGGGCGTGGATCGGCTGACCCAGCGGTTGAAGCGCGAGAGCGCGGAAGAAGCGCTGGCCGAAGCCATGGCCGGCGACCTGCGCCTGGCCGGCGATCTCTTCACCCACGAGGATCCGGAGAACGCCGACATCATCTCGGTCAGCGTGCGCCGCAAGGGGCTGGCGGTGAGCCTGGGCGTCTTCTACCTGCACGTGGCCCGCAACTGCAGCCTGACGGTTCAGGGCGTGGACTTCCCCGGCCACTTCCTGCTGCGCATCGAGACCGAGGAAGGGCCGCTCGCGCTGGACCCGTTCAGCGAGGGCCGCGTCGTGCTGCCGTCCGAGCTCACCCGCCGGGCGCTGCACGCGGGCCTGACCCCCAATGTCGCCGACCGCCTCGATCGGCTGATGGCGCCGGTGAGCGACCGGGCCGTGCTGATGCGCCTGCAGAACACCATCTACGCCCGCGCCTGGGCGGCGCGCGACTTCGCTCGCGCCGAACGGGCCGCCCTGCGCCGCGCCCTCCTCGACCCGAACGATCACCGGCCCTGGCTCGACGTCGCGGCCGCCCGCGAGGGCCAGGGCGCGCTCGCGGGCGCGCTGGAGGCGCTGGCGCGGGCCACCACCCTCGACGGCGGCGCGGCGCTGGCCGCCCGCGCCCAGCGCGAGCGCGTGCGGCTGCGGTTGAACTAGCTGGCGCCCAGCGCCCCCCTCCCCTATGTGCGGTGCTCAAGGTTTCGGGAGCGCGCCATGTCTCTGAAGGTCGCCGTGCAGATGGATCCCATCGAAGGGATCAACATCGAGGCCGACACGACCTTCCTGATGATGGAGCAGGCGCAAGCCCGCGGGCACGAGCTCTTCGTCTACACCACGAACACCCTGGCGCTCGAGGACGGCCGCGCCTTCGCCCGCGGCCGCGACGTGCGGGTGCAGCGGGTCCTGGGCGACCACGCCGCCCTGGGTTCGGTCCGCAAGGTCGAGCTCGCCGACTTCGACGTCGTCCTGCTGCGCCAGGACCCGCCGTTCGACATGCATTACATCGACACGACCTTCGTGCTCGAGGCGATCCACCCGAAGACCCTCGTGGTGAACAATCCGGCCGAGGTTCGCAACGCCCCGGAGAAGCTGTTCGTCACCCGCTTTCCGCAACTGCAGCCGCCGACTCTGATCACCTCCGACCGCGCGGCGATCTACGACTTCCGGGCCCGCCACGGCGACGTCGTGCTGAAGCCGTTGAACGGTCGCGGCGGCTCGGGCGTGACGCGGCTGCTGGCTGACGACCCCAATCTCGACGCGCTCCTGGAGCTGCACGCCCAGATCGGCCGCGAGCCGGTGATCCTGCAGAAGTTCCTGCCGGCGGTGACCAAGGGCGACAAGCGCATCATCCTGGTCGACGGCGAGGCCGTGGGCGCGATCAACCGGGTGCCGGAGAAGGGCCAGATCCGCTCCAACATGGCGGTCGGCGGCAAGCCGGAGCCGGTGGAGATGTCGGCCCGCGACCACGAGATCTGCCGCACCATAGGACCGGAGCTGAAACGGCGCGGCCTGCTCTTCGTCGGCATCGACGTGATCGGCGACCATCTCACCGAGATCAACGTCACCTCCCCGACCGGGGCCGTCGCCCTGAAGCGCTTCACCGGCATAGACGCAGCCGAAATCCTTTGGGAAAGGATCGAGGCGACCCGCCGGGGTGTGGATGCATAGCAAGCTCAAGCTTGCAATCTTCCACCTATGTTCTAGGTTTGTTCATGGTCCGTCGGCGACCGCGGGCGCGCCCTGTGAATAACCTCTGACGCGAGATTGAAGAAATGGGCATGGCGGCGCGGGTCGTGACCTTGGCGTTTCAGGGCGTGGATGCGGTCCGAATCGACGTGGAGGTCCAGTTCACCCGCGGCGATCATCACTTCATCCTCGTCGGCCTGGGCGACAAGGCGGTTGCCGAGAGCCGCGAGCGGGTCCGCGCCGCCTTCACCGGCCTTGGCCTAGCGTGGCCGGGGAAGCGGATCATCGCCAATCTGGCCCCCGCCGACCTGCCGAAGGTGGGCAGCCACTACGACCTGCCGATCGCGCTGGCGATCATGGCCGGCATGGGGATCATTCCGGCGGACGCCCTCGACGGCTGGGCGGCGGTGGGCGAGCTGTCGCTGGACGGCCGGATCATGCCCGTCGCCGGCGCGCTTCCGGCCGCCGTCGCGGCGGGCGGCCTAGGCCTGGGCCTGATCTGCCCCCAGGCCTGCGGACCGGAAGCCGCCTGGGCGGGCGACACCCGGGTGCTGGCCGCGTCTTCGCTGATCGCCCTGGTCAACCACTTCCGCGGCGTCCAGGTGCTGTCGCCGCCGACTCCTGGCGAGATGGTCGACGGCGAACGCGTCCCTGATCTGCGCGAGGTCAAGGGGCAGGAGAACGCCAAGCGCGCGCTGGAGATCGCCGCAGCCGGCGGCCACAATCTCCTGTTCGTCGGGCCGCCCGGGTCGGGCAAGTCGATGATGGCGCAGCGGCTGCCGGGATTGCTGCCGCCGCTGACGCCGGCGGAGCTGCTCGAGACCTCCATGGTCCACTCGATGGCGGGGCTGATCGCGCGCGGCGAGCTGCGTCGCGCGAGGCCGTTTCGCGCGCCCCATCACTCGGCCAGCATGGCGGCGCTCACCGGGGGCGGGCTGAAGGCCAAGCCCGGCGAGGTGAGCCTCGCCCACAATGGCGTGCTGTTCCTCGACGAGCTGCCGGAGTTCGGGGTGCAGGCGCTGGATTCGCTGCGCCAGCCGCTGGAGACCGGCGAGGTCGTGGTCGCCCGCGCCAACGCCCACGTCCGCTATCCCGCCTGCGTTCAACTGGTGGCGGCGATGAACCCTTGCCGTTGCGGCCACGGCGGGTCGGGGAAGGGGGCCTGCGGGCGCGCGCCGCGTTGCCAGAGCGACTATCAGGGCCGGATTTCCGGCCCGCTGATGGACCGCATCGACCTGCAGGTCGAGGTCCCGCCGGTCACAGCCGCCGACCTGGCCCTTCCCGCGCCGGCGGAGGGCACGGCGGAGGCGGCGTCACGGGTGGCGGCCGCGCGCGCGGCCCAAGCCGACCGCGCGGCGCAAGGCGGGGAGGGGGCCATCCCGCTGAACGCCCGGGCTGACGGGGACTGGCTCGAGCGGATCTGCGGCCTCGACGCGCCGGCCCGTGCGCTGCTGACACGGGCGGCCGAGACCGGCGGGCTGACGGCGCGCGGCTGGACGCGGACGCTCAGGCTCGCCCGCACCATCGCGGACCTGGAGGGCGCCGAGACCGTCCGCCGCGCGCACGCCGCCGAGGCGTTGATCTATCGGCGGGTGCGGGCGGGGGCCGTCTCGGCCGGCGCCGGCTGACGTGACCCGCCTACCGCGGCGGGTCGGCCCCCTGAGACGGCGCGCGCGCGCGCCAGCTGTTCCAGGTGCCGACCGCCAGGGCGATGATCACCAGATAGGTGAAGATGACGATCGCCGTGAGGTAGGCCCACTGGTTCACCTCCGGATCGATCATCTTGCCGATATGCGTCAGGACCGCGAGCAGCTGAAAACCCGCGGCGGCCAACGGCCAATACTTGGCGGTCCTCAGCGCCAGGAACATCAGGACCGCCAGCATCACCAGATCCATCCCGAACGCTGCGTATTGCAGGCTGGGCCAGGAGTGGTCGCGCAGCAGATAGGTCGCAAAGACGGTGACGAATAAGGCTGCGCCGGCGATCCGCTCCTCGGCCTCACCCTTCCAGATCGCGCCGGTCGAGACGACGACGAGGACCAGGATGCCGAGCCACGGCGGTATTTCGATCGTCAAAAGCGAAGGCCCCCTCGGCCAAGCACAAGGGGGCCAACTCTAGACCAGAAAGGTCGTCAGGTAAGCGTCAGGCGGCGGCGACGGTGCGCAATGCGCGTCCGCCGCGGCGGACGGTGTCCGCTTCCAGAGTCGCCGGCGTGATCGGCGGCTTGCCCGTGCCGGTGTCGCCCATGGTGATGGCGCCCAGGCCCACCTGGTGCTGGGCCACCGTCAATTCCTTGTGGGCTTCGACGAGCGCGCGGCGGGCTTCGGCAAGCGCCACCACGGCCTGGCTTGCCCGCTCCATGGCTTCCTGGCCGATCAGCGCCGAGGCGCCGGCCTGCCTGCGCAGCGCCGGGATCGTCCCGGTGAAGTTGGCGGTCTTGGTCAGGGCGACGTCGATAGCGGATTCAGCGTCCCAGAGGGCGGCAGCGATTTGTTCGGCGGCCAGACGGCGTTCTTTGAGCATGCGGTGCCTCCATCACGCGGAACGGAGTCCGCGCGTCCTTTCATATAACGATGTTATGGGTTTAGGTTTGGTTCAGAGTTAGACTAAAGCGAGCGCTAACTGTTGCAGCGCGTGGAGCCCCGCGAGCATCGCCCCGAAGGCGAGAGCCGTCAGAACGGCGATGCCCGCGATCGCGCCCAGCCTTGCGGCCGGGCCTAGGTTATTCCGGGGGAGCCACCCTCCGGATCGGCCTTGAAGTTCTCGTCGAGCAAGACCCAGGTCATGCAAAGGATCTCGCGCAACACCATCTCGGAAGGCTTGAACGGCGCTAGCTTCCGCGTGGCGGAAACGAGATGACGCGCCATCGAAGCTTGAGCCGGCGTCGCCGAAAGATCGACGAGCTGCCGCTCCAGCTGATCCCAGGAAAAGCTCGGGATCTGCTCCTCCCGGCGTTCCTTGTTCGGCCAGCGGGATTCGAAGGCCTCGATCTCCCGCTTCAGCCTGAGGGCCCGCCCGATCACCGCGCGGTCCTCGAAGTTGTGGCGCCACTCGCCCATAAGCTGCCTCCCTGCTGCCCAGCTCATCGGGCCAGAGTTCAGGGGCGGCGTCTGTCCTGATCGTGTCCTGTCCTGATCCGGTCGGGACAGCATGCTTACGAAGCAGCCGTGCGGCCTCGTAGCGATCGTCGACTCCCAGCTTGCGGCGGGCGCGGTCGCAATAGGTGTCGACCGATGTCTTCGACATGCCGAGCTCGCGGGCGATTTCCTTCGAGCTGAGGTGCTGGTCCACGAGTCGCAGGCATTCGCGCTCACGCTGGGTGAGCAGCTCGACCGGGTCCTGAACGATCGGCAAACGCGGTGCCATGACGACTCAGTTAAGCCTTACAATCGCCACTTCGTCTACTTTGCCGAGCAAAGGCCGGGGCTGCGCCAGATTCGCACAGCCTCCCGCCCTCATCGGGCTTGCGTCTGCTTGACCCTATCTTAAGTCCGCGCGGCTAGGGTCCGCGCATGCGAAAACCGCCTCGCCCGCTGTCCGAACGACGGCCCGCCCGCGCCCATATCACCGCGGACCAACTCGCGACCCTCAGCCATGAGCTGCGCACGCCCCTGAACGGAGTGCTGGGGATGGCCCGGCTGCTGGAAGGCACCCGGCTCTCAGCGGAACAGCGGGCCTATGCGGTGGCCCTGCGCGAGAGCGGCGAACATCTGCTCGGGCTGGTGAACGACCTGCTCGATTTCGCCAAGCTCGGCGGCGGGCGGATCGAGCTCGGCCTGGGCCGGCTGCACGTCGAGGACATGCTACGCTCGGTGTGCGAGCTGCTTTCGCCGCGCGCGGCCGAAAAGGGCGTCGAACTGGGCTGGTCGGCCTCGCCCGAGGTCGGCGTCATCCGCGCGGACGAAGGGCGCCTGCGCCAGATCCTGCTCAATTTCGCGGGCAACGCCGTGAAGTTCACCGAAGCCGGCGGCGTGCTTGTCGGCGCTTCGGTGCGCCGTGACGGCAAGCTGCGCTTCACCGTGGAGGACACGGGGCCCGGCGTGCCGGCCGAGGCGCGCGAGCTGATCTTCGAGCCCTTCGCCCAGGCGGACGCCGCGCATGCGGCGCTCGGCGGTGCGGGCCTCGGGCTAGCCATCGCGCGGCGGCTCGCCCGCTCGATGGGCGGTGAGGTGGGGGTGGAACGCGGCCCGCAGGGCGGGGCGCTGTTCTGGTTCGAAGCGCGCTTCGAGCAGGTCGAGACCCGCGAAGCCTCGGCCGCGCTGGCCGGCCGCACCGTAGGGATCGCCGCAGCCAACCCGATCATCCGCGAAGCTGCCGCCCGGCAGGTTCGCGCTTGCGGCGGCCGGCCGGTCGCAGCGGAGACCTTGGAAACGCTTTTGAAGCGGACACGGCCGGGCGACGTGCTGCTGGTGGATCAAGCCCTCTTGGCCAGCCGTGCGCCGCAGAGCCCCGATCCGGAACGGCCGTGCATCGTTCTGCTGAGCGGCGGGGAACGGGAGCGACTCGCCGCCTATCGCGGCCCGGGTTTCGCCGGCTATCTGATCAAGCCGCTGCGCCGCGCCTCGCTCGCCGAGCGCGTGCTGATCGCCTCGGGCGTGACGCCGCAAAACGCGGTCGAGCCGGAGGACGAACGCGTCGCCCCCGCGGCTCCGCTGGGCGCCCGGGTGCTGCTCGTCGAGGACAATCCGGTCAATGCGCTCTTGGCGCGGGCGCTTCTCGCCCGGGAAGGCTGCGAAGTCGACCACGCCCGCGCCGGAGAGGAGGCGCTCGCGGCGGTCAAGGTCGGCGTCTACGACGTCATCCTGATGGATATGCGGATGCCCGGGCTGTCGGGCGAGCAGACCGCGCGTCTGTTGCGCGCGCGCGGGGTCGAGACCCCGATCATCGCGCTAACCGCCAACATGTTCGAAGAGGACCGTCGCGCCTGCCTCGCCGCGGGCATGAACGACTTCCTGGTCAAGCCGCTGGCGCCGGAAACGCTCCGCGCCGTGCTGTCGCGGTGGGCTGGCGGCGCCTGGACGCAGAGGGCGGCGCGCGCCAAGGTCGGCTAAGGCGCGCGGGGGCGACCACGAACCGGGGATCCAAGTTGGCCGACAGGCAAGGCGCATCGAAGCCGCGCAGACGCACCTCGATGGAAGTCATCCGCTCGCTGCGGCAGCCGAAGGTGGCGGTGATGCTGGCGCTGGGCTTTTCGTCCGGCCTGCCGCTCCTGCTCACCGCCAACACGCTGGGCTACTGGCTGCGCGACGAAGGGACGAGCCTCAAGGCGATCGGCTTCATCTCCTGGGTGGGCCTCGCCTACACGCTCAAGGTCTTCTGGTCACCGCTCGTCGACCGGGTCGACGTGCCGCTGTTTGGGCGCCTCGGGCGTCGCCGCGGCTGGATGCTGCTGACCCAGATCCTGGTCGCCATGGGCCTGGTCGGCATGGCCGCGGTCGGAACGGCGGGCGGCCTGACCGCCATCGGCGCCTTCGGCCTGCTCACCGCCTTCGCCTCGGCGACCCAGGACATCAATGTCGACGCCTGGAGGATCGAGGCTGCCAGCGATGCGGATGAGCAGGGGCTGCTGACGTCGGCCTACCAGCTCGGGTACCGGCTGGCGCTTCTGGTCACCGATTCTCTGATCATCGCCGCCGCCGCGCGGATCGGCTGGTCGTTGTCCTACGGCTGCATGGCGGCGCTGATGGGCGTCGGCGTGATCGCCACCTTCATGGCCTTCGAGCCGGCGCGCGCCGAGGCGGCCCTGCAGTCGAAGGCGTCGCTGTGGACGCCGCGCGGCTTTTTCGACGCCATCATCGGCCCGTTCGTCGAGTTCTTCGAGAAGCACAAGGCGCTGGGGATCGTCATGCTGTTGGCGGTCGCGCTCTACCGCCTGCCCGACTTCGTGATGGGGCCGATGTACAACCCCTACTACCACGACCTGGGCTTGACGAAGGACACCGTCGCCTTCGTGCGCGGTTCGGTGGGTCTTGGCGCGACCTTCGCCGGCATCGCGCTTGGCGGCGTCACCGCGGTGCGCCTGGGCGTGTTTCAAGCGCTGATGATCGGCGTGCTGCTGGAGGGCTTCGGCACGGCCGGCTTCGCCCTCCTGGGCTTCCACGCCGGCTTTCCGGTGTTCGCCGCGATCATGGGCTTCGACAACTTCGCCCAGGCGTTCGCCGGCGTAGCGCTGGTGGCCTACATGTCCAGCCTGACCAGCCTCGGCTACACCGCCACACAATATGCCCTGCTGTCGTCCACCTACGCCCTCCTGGGCAAGTTCCTGAAGGGCTTTTCCGGCGCGGCCGTCGAAGCCCTGACGCCGGCCCACGGGCTGATTGGCGCCTACCAGGTCGCCTGGGTCGCCACTGGCCTGACGGCGATTCCGCCGATGCTGCTGTTCCTGTGGTTGGGTCGGATCCACAAGGGACGCCGCCAGCGAGAAGCGGCCGCCGCAGCGGCCTGACCCCGCGGATCAGGTCAGGCAGACCACCTGGGCGACCCGCAGGTCGCGGCGCAGACGTTCGGCCACCGCGCCGTAGTTCTCCGGCGTGACGCCGCCGCCTGCGCTCGGCGCCACCGGAAGCGGCGCGCCGCTTTCGGCGATCAGGCGCTGCACCGTCTCCGGCGCCGTGGTGTAGATCCGCCCCCGTCGTGGGGCCTCGGCGATGGTGACGCCCACGACTCGGCCCTGGGCGTCCAGCGCCGGCGCGCCCGAGAGGCCGCCCAGGCTGCCGGTCAGCCCTTCGGTGCGGCCGACCTCCGCCCACACCAGCACTGGCTCGGTGCGCGCGCCGCGGCCGCGGACCACCAGGTTCTCGCGACCCAGGAGCCGTGTCGCCGCCTCGCCTGCGCGTCCTTGCGGAAAGCCCGGGTGATAGGCGAGCTCCCCCTCCCGGAGCGGGGCGTCGAGATCGAGCGGCAGAGCGGGCGCGCCGCCCTCGGTCGAGAGGATCGCCGCCTCGCTGCCTGCGTCGATGCGGGCCGTGGCCGCTACGCCCAAGCCGTCGCCCACCACCACCGCCGCCTGCCGGCAGCCGTCGATCACGTGGCGGGCTGTCAGCCATACGCCGGAGGAGGCGATGGAGAAGGCCGTCCCCGTCGAGGGTCCGGAGCGATTGGGCGCGTCGACCGTGACTGAGGGGTCGAGCGGCGAGGCCGGCGCGAGCAGGACGCCGTCGGGCGCCCGCGGCGCAGCAGGTGCAGCCGGCGCGGGAACGGCAGGCGCAGGCGGCGCATCCACGCGCTCGCGCCGGCTCACGGCCACGAAGAGCAGGCCCGCGACCACCGCGCCGTACACCAGCCAGTCTGGAGGGCGCGGCAGGGCCATGGTCAGGCCGCGACCGCTGCGGCGACGATCATCGCCGTCGCGAGCTTGGCCCCCGTCAGCAGGGCCGCGGCCGCCATCTCGCCTTCCTGGATCCGCTTCGGCAAGCCGTGCAGGACCAGGTCCACCAGGCGGAACACCAGCAGCTGGATCGCCACCGTGGCGACGCCCCACAGGGCGACGTCGACGATGCTGGTCGAGCCCTTCAACGAAAAGGCGAGGGGGATGGCCAGGCCCACCAGCACCCCGCCGAGATCGACGGCTGCGGCGATGTTGCCCTGCCGCACCAGGCTGATCTCCTTGTGCGGGGTGAGCCAGATGTAGAGGGCGGCGGCGGCCAGCAGCATGGTCACGCTGACCGAGACGTGCAGCAGGGTGATCGGAAACCCGCTGGCGAAGGCCTGAACCTCCGGCGTGATGCTCATCGACCGAACCCCCGCGCGACTCGCACGCTGCTTAGCATGGAACGCCGTCGCGGCGCGCGATCGCGGGCCGGCGTTATTCGGCGGCGGCCTGGCGGCGTCGTTCGCTGGCGCGGGTCTTTTCGCTCTCGCTCTTCAGCTGGCCGCAGGCGGCCAGGATGTCGCGCCCGCGCGGGGTGCGGATCGGCGAGGCGTAGCCGGCCCGGTTGAGCACCGCGGCGAACGCCTCGATGGTCTTCCAGTCCGAGCATTCGTATTCCGATCCGGGCCATTTGTTGAACGGGATCAGGTTGATCTTGGAGGGTACGCCCTTGAGCAGCTTGACCAGGGCCTTCGCTTCGGACGGGCTGTCGTTCACCCCCTTGAGCATAACGTATTCGAAGGTGACCCGCTTGGCGTTCGAGAGACCCGGATAGGCCCGGATCGCCGCCATCAGCGTCTCGATCGGATATTTCCTGTTGAGCGGCACGAGCTCGTCGCGCAGCGCGTCGTTGGTGGCGTGCAGCGAAATCGCCAGCATCGCCTGGGTCCTCTCCCCGAGCGCGGTGAGCTCCGGCACGACACCGGAGGTCGAAACCGTGATCCGCCGGCGCGAGATGGCGATGCCCTCGTTGTCGGCGATGATGTCGATGGCGGCCGCGACGTTATCGAGATTGTAGAGCGGCTCGCCCATTCCCATGAACACGATGTTGGAAAGCCGGCGGTCCTCCTTGGGCGAAGGCCATTCGCCCAGGTCGTCGCGCGCCACCTGAACCTGGGCGACGATTTCGGCGGCCGTCAGGTTGCGCACAAGCGCCTGGGTGCCGGTATGGCAGAAGGTGCAATTCAGCGTGCAGCCCACCTGGCTTGAGACGCACAGCGCGCCCGCCCGGCCGACGTCGGGAATGTAGACCGTCTCGACCTCTACGCCCGGCGCCATGCGGATCAGCCACTTGCGGGTGCCGTCGCGGCTCACCTGGCGCTCCACCACCTCCGGCCGCGCCAGGGTGAAGACCGCGGCCAGAGCGGCGCGAGTCTCCTTGGCCACGTCGGTCATGGCCGTGAAATCGGTCACGCCGTAGTGGTGGATCCATCGCCACAGCTGGGACGCGCGCATCTTCGCCTTGTCTGGACGCACGACCTCGGCCTCGACCAAGGCCTGGGCGAGCTCGCCCCGGCTAAGGCCGGCGAGGTTCTTCGGCGGCGCGGCGGCGGACGCGGCCTGCGCGCGCGAAAGGTCGAGGGTCACGCCCAAGGGTCGGAATTCCTGTTCGAAGTCGGGGGAATATAGGGGAGGCGCCCCCTTGCGCCAAATGCGCCGCGCGAGCCCCTCCGATGCTTAGGCGAACACTTCGGACACTGCGCCGTCCGTCGCCTTGGGATCGGGCCCGAACCGGTTCGATCCCCGGGTGCCGGGCCACAAGGAGAATACGAGAAGGACCAGCCCGCCGATCACCGGGAGGATGGCTATGAAAATCCAGAACCCGGTCCTGTCGATATCATGAAGTCTGCGGACCCTCACCGCCAAGCCGGGGACGAGGGACCCGAGGATGAAGATTCCGAGCGCGGCGGCGCCGATGAGCTCCAGCTCCGATCCGAGCTGCATGAGCAACCCCGCGACCAGAGCCACCGCGACACAGAAGGCCGTGAAGGCCCAGTACTCCAGCCTGCGGGCACGGCCTTCGAACGCGGCATAGTTCCGGTAGACTTGGACGACATAGTTCATTGGCGACCCCCGTCGTTGAGGACGCCATCTTAAGTCGATCAATCAGAAACTTTGCAAGTCAATGGAGCCCAACCCGCGAGCCGACGCTACAGGCCGAACTTGTCCCAGAGCTCCTCGCTCTTCACCACCGTGCGGATGAAGGCGGCGTGCAGTTCGCGCTCAGCCTCTGTCGAACGGGGCGACAGCGGACGGGGTCGGACGCCGTATTCGTTCTGCTTGGCGGCCGCGACGGCGGTCGCCATGGCGGCGGTGGTCAGCTCCAGCCGGCGCTCGCGGCCGCCCTTCAGTTCGAGATAGACGGCCGCCAGCAACTTGGCGTCGATGAGCGCGCCGTGCTTCTCGCGCTCCGAGAGCGAGATCTTGAAGCGCTTGCAAAGCGCGTCCAGGGAGTTGTGCATGCCCGGGAAGCGCTGCTTGGCCAACGCCAGGGTGTCGATCCAGCGCGGCTCCGGGATCGGCGCGCGGCTGACCACCTGCAGCTCCCAGTTGACGAAGGCGCGGTCGAAGCCGGCGTTGTGAGCCACGATCGGCGCGTCGCCGACGAACTCGAGAAAGGCTTCGACGACCTCGGGGTCTTCGAACCGGGGCTTGCCGCGCAGGAACTCGGCGGACAGACCGTGCACCCGCTCCGCCTCGATCGGCATGTCGCGGCATGGGTCGATATAGATGTGAAAGCTGCGTCCGGTCGGGACGAAGTCCTCGATCTCCAGGCAGGCCAGCTCGACGAGCCGGTGGCCGAGGTGGGGTTCGAAGCCGGTGGTTTCCGTGTCGAGGACGATCTCGCGCGCCATGGCCTAGTCTTCGCCCGGTTCGCGCCCGTCGATCAAGCCGCCCCTATGTCGCTGTTCAGGGCGCGCCGGCTGCGGACTTGGACGCGGGGCGGCGCTCGGGATCGCGCATGATCGCCACGATCTCCGCCACCTGGCGGCGCACCGGCTCCAGGCCCTGGCTGGTGTCGACGACGAAGTCGGCGCGAGCGCGCTTCTCGGCGTCCGGCGTCTGCTGGGCGAGGATGGCGTCCAACCTTTCCGGGGTCATGCCGGGCCGCTGGAGCACGCGCTCGCGCTGCAGCTCGGGCGGAGCGGTCACCACGACAACCGCATCCATGGTGCGTTCGCTCCCTTTCTCGAACAGCAGCGGAATGTCCAGCACGACCAGGTCGGTCCCGTCCGCCTCCAGTGTCTCGAAGAACCCATGGCGCAGTTCGGCCACGATCGGATGGACGATCTCGTTCAGCCGCACGAGGGCGGCGGGGTCGGCGAGCACCACCTGCCGAAGCGCCTCGCGGTCGATCGCCCCGTTCTTGACCACGCCGGGAAAGGCCTCGCCCACTGGACCTACGCAGGCGCCGCCCTGGGCGTAGGCGGCGTGCACCTCCGCATCGGCGTCATAAACCGGCACGCCGAGGTCGCGGAACATCGCCGCGGTGGTCGACTTGCCCATGCCGATGGAGCCGGTCAGGCCCAGCCGGATCAAGGCGCCGCCCCCAAGGCGTCGAGGCACAGCCGACGCACGTCCACCGACGGCGGGGCGACCTTGCCGAAGAAGGCCTCGAACGAGGGCGCCGCCTGGCGGATCAACATCTCCAGGCCGTCCACCGTGCGCCGTCGCAGCCCGCGGGCGCGGGCGAGCAGAGGCGTCTCCAGCGGCTTGTAGGTCATGTCCATGACGATGGAGTCTGCGGGCGTCGCCTCCAGCGGCAGGTCGAGCGTCTGGCCGGCGAGCCCGGCGGACGTCGCGTTGATCACCGCCTGGACACCGTCGAACGCCTCGGCGGCTGCGTCTAGCGAATAGGCGCGGACGGGACCGTCCAGCGCGCCCGCGACCAGTTCGGCCTTGGCGAAGGTACGGTTGACGATGCGCACGTGTGGCGCGCCGGCGATCACGAAGGCCGCTGCGGCGCCCCGCGCCGCGCCGCCGGCGCCGACGATCGCCACCGGGCCCTTCGCGGGATCGAACTCCGGAACCTGCGCTGCGAAGGCGCCCAGCAGGCCCAGGCCGTCGACGTTGTCGCCGGTGATCGAACCATCCTCGTTGAACACCAGGAGATTCACCGCGCCGGCGAGCTCGGCCCTGTCGCTGACCTCGTCGGAGATGCTGAGCGCCGCCTCCTTGAAGGGAACGGTCACGTTCAAGCCGCGGATGACCCCGCCGCGAAGGCCCTCGGCGAAGCGGTGGAAGTCATCGCCGCAGGGCGCGAACGGCACATAGACCGCATCCAGCCCCGCCGCCTCGATCCAGGCGTTGTGGATCAACGGCGACAAGGAGTGGCGGACGGGCGCGCCGGCCACCCCCGCCACGGTGGTCGAGCCCGTGATCTTACGGCTCATGCGGCGAGCACCCCTCTTTCGCGCAACAGCTCGAGCAGGCCGAGCAGGGGCAGACCCAGTATGGCGAAGTAGTCGCCTTCGATGCGGCTGAAGAGCTGAGCGCCCTGGCCTTCCAGCCGATAGCAGCCCACCGAGCCAAGCGCCGCCTCGCCCTCGGTCGCGAGATAGGACTCGAGGAAACCGTCGGAGAAGTCGCGCATCGTCAGCTCTGCGCTCGCGGTCTCACGCCAGACGATCGCGCCGTCGATCGCCGCCGCCACGGCCGAATGCAGCTGATGGGCCTTGCCGCGCAGCCGGCGGAGGCGCTCGACGGCTTCTGGGATCGTCTCGACCTTATCATAGAGCGCCTGCTCGAATTCGAGGGTCTGATCCGCTCCGACCACCACGCCCGCCCGGCCTCTGGAAACGGCCAGCGCCTTGGCTTCGGCGAGCGCCTCGGCGATGGCGCGCGGGCTTTCGCCGCGGTCGAGAAGGCTGGCCTTCACAGCGTCCTCGTCCACCCCGGACACCTCGATGTCGAAAGGCACGCCCGCACCCTCCAGAACCGAGCGGCGCGCCGTGCTCTTGGACGCCAGGATGACCGGCAGGCTCAACCCAGCACCTCCACCTGGCCGTGACCGCCGTGCATCAGGTTTAGGATAGCCGCGGCGGTCTCCTCGACCGAACGGCGGGTGACGTCGATCGTCGCCCAGCCGTGGCGTTCGTAGACGCGCCGCGCTTCGATGATCTCGTTCCTGACGGTATCGGTGTCGATATAGGCCGACGCTCGGTTCTCGTTCAGCGACAGCAGCCGGTTCCGGCGGATCTGAATCAGCCGGTCGGGCGAGATGGTGAGGCCGACGACCATGGCCCGCTTCAGCTGGGTCAGTTTCTCCGGCAGCGGGCGGCCCGGCACCAGGGGGACGTTGGCGGCGCGCACGCCGCGGTGAGCCAGATAGATGCAAGTCGGCGTCTTGGAGGTGCGGGACACGCCCAGGAGAACGACGTCAGCCTCGTCGAGATCCTGGCCGCCCTGTCCGTCGTCGTGGCCGATGGCGTAGTTCAGGGCGTCCATCCGGTTGAAATAGTCGTTGTCGAGCCGCAGGTGCGCGCCCACGCGGCTGGTGGTCGAGGCGCCGAGATAACGCGACAGCGCCGACACCAGCGGGTCGAGAGCCGGGATGCAGGGCATGTCGAGCTTGCGGCAGCCTTCCTCCAGCGCGTGCCGCAGCTTGTCGTCGACAATGGTGTGGATGACGACGCCGGGCGCTTCCTCGATGTCGCCCAGCGCGCGGTCGAGCTGCCGCTGCGAACGCACCAGGGCGTAGATGTGCTCGATCGGCAGAACGTTGTCGAAGCGGGCGCAGACCGCGCGCGCCATGGCGTTCAGCGTCTCGCCCGTGGAGTCCGAGACCAGGTGGACGTGGAAGTAGGTGGCCAGCCGGCCCGGCGCGGCGGTCGCCAATGTCGCTGCCCTTCAAAAAAGACTGGGGATGGTTTCTGTGAATCCCTCTTAGCGAACTGCGGCGCGATTGGGGATAGGCCGCGTGCGTCAGCCGGGCTTGGGGCGAGGTGGTGAATCAATGGGATGAAACGCGACGTTTACGGCTCGTTAATCCACTCGCCCGGCGCGCGGCGGAAAACATGGCCGGCGCCGTCGACAGGCGGGGTGTTGGTAAACGAAAGGTTTACGTCCTCCACGCCATTGTTAACAGAATCTTAAAGGCGAGAAGGCCTTGCGGCCGATCCCCATGATCCACAGGGGCCGGAAAACGGCCCCCGCCGAAGTCGGACAAGCTGGGGAGAACGTCCGTGTTGTCGCAGGGACGGGCAAGTTTTCCACGGGCTCGACAGGCCCTACGTCTTCCTTCCTCAAACCATTTTCGATTCTTGAATGATTGAAGGAGGGGCTTGGCTTGGCTGGTACTCGCCCGCGGGCTTGAGCGATCCGATGCGACGCGGTTTAACCGTTCTGATGACGTCCGCTTCCCAGCCCACCACGCCCCGCCTCCTACGCGCCCTGGCTGGAGAGACGCTGGACCGTCCACCGGTCTGGTTCATGCGGCAAGCTGGCCGGTCCTTGCCCGAGTACCGCAAGCTCCGGGCCAAGGCGCCCGATTTCATCGCCTTCTGCCACAACCCGGAGATGGCTGCCGAGGCGACGCTGCAGCCCATGCGCCGCTTCGCCTTCGATGCCGCCATCGTCTTCGCCGACATCCTTCTCGTGCCGCGGGCGCTTGGGCAGGAAGTCTGGTTCGAGGCGGGCGAGGGGCCGAGGCTCTCGCCGCTGCCGGCGATCGGCGATCTGGAGGATCAGGTCGACGCCTCGACCGGGCGACTGGCGGAGATCGGCGAGACGCTTCGGCGTGTGCGGGCCGAGCTGGAGCCGGACCGCGCCTTGATCGGGTTCGCCGGCGCGCCGTGGACGGTGGCCACCTACATGATCGAGGGGCGCGGATCCGAACGGGAGGCTGCCCGGGCCTTCGCCTATGCGCAGCCCGAACGGCTGGACGCCCTGCTTGCGGTTCTCGTGGAAGCCACCGCCCGCTACCTAGTCATGCAGGCCCGCGCCGGCGCGCAGGCGCTGAAGCTGTTCGAAAGCTGGGCCGAGGGCTTGGCGGAGGATGTCTTCGAGCGCGTCGTGATCGCCCCGCATGTCGCGATCGTGGAGAAGGTGCGCGCCGCCGGGGTGACCGCCCCCTTCATTGGTTTCCCGCGCGGGGCCGGCGCGCTGGTCGAGACGTACGCCGAGGCGGCGCCGGTGGAGGCGGTGGCTCTGGACACCCAGGCGCCGGCCGCCCTCGGGCGCCGGCTGCAGGCGCAGGGCCGGACGATCCAGGGCGCGCTGGACAATCTCCTCCTGCGCCAGGGCGGCCCGGCCCTGGACGCGCGTGTCGACCAGCTGCTCGAGCAGTGGGGGAGGGGCCCCTACATCTTCAACCTGGGTCATGGCGTGCTTCCCGATACGCCGATCGAGCACATCGCCAGGGTGGTGGAGCGGATCACCGGCCGGACGGCGCGGGCGGCGGCGTGAAGCTGGCCGTCGTTCTCTTCAACCTGGGCGGGCCGGACGGGCCGGCCGCCGTTCGGCCTTTCCTGCGCAACCTGTTCGAGGATCCGGCGGTCATCTCTCTGCCAGCGGTGCTTCGCCGCCCGCTGGCGGCGATGATCGCGCGCCGGCGGGAGCGAACCGCGCAGGCCAATTATGATCTCATCGGCGGCGCCTCGCCGCTGCTCGCCGAAACCCGAGCGCAGGCGGATGCGCTGGAGACGCGGCTCAGGGCGCTTGCGGCGGACGTCGAAGCCCGGGTCTTCGTGGCGATGCGCTATTGGCGCCCGTTCGCATCCGAAACCGCGCGCGAGGTGGCGGACTTCGCGCCCAACGAGATCGCCTTGCTGCCGCTCTATCCGCAGTACTCGACGGCGACGACCGCTTCGTCCCTAAAGGACTGGTACGCCGCCTACCGGGGGCCGGGGCGATGGCGGGCGATCTGCTGCTACCCGACCTCAGAAGGGCTTCTGCAGGCGCATGCCGAGGCGATCCGGCAAACCTGGCGCGCGGCGGGCTCGCCCGAGGGGGTGAGGCTGCTGTTCTCGGCCCATGGCCTGCCCCAGAAGGTGGTCGACGCAGGTGATCCCTATGCGGCGCAAGTCGAGGCGACCGCGGCCCGGATCGCCGCTCGCGTGCCGGAATTCGACGACTGGCGCGTTTGCTATCAAAGCCGGGTCGGCCCTCTGAAGTGGCTGACGCCGGCGACCGACGATGAGGTTCGGCGGGCCGGCGCGGAGGGCAAGGGGGTGCTGATCGCCCCCATCGCTTTCGTTTCCGAGCATGTGGAGACCTTGGTCGAGCTCGATCACGACTACGCCCGCGTGGCGCATGAAGCGGGTTGCCGGCCGTACCTGCGGGCTCCAACGCCTGGCGTGCGCGAACCTTTCGTCGACGATCTTGCGCACGCGGTCCTGATTTCGCTGGGGCGATCGAGTGACGCGCGGCCGCATGGGCCATGGCTCTGTCCAGCGGGCCTGACGAAGTGCGGGTGCCATCGCGGGGAGCCGCAATGACGGACTGGTTGATCGCGCACTACGATTTGCTGCGGGGGCTGCACATCCTGGCGGTGATCGCCTGGATGGCGGGCCTGCTCTATCTGCCGCGCCTGTTCGCCTATCACAGCAAGGCGGCGTTGGGGTCCGAAATGGATCTCACCTTCCAGACGATGGAAGCCAAGCTTCTGAAAATCATCATGAATCCGGCTTTTGTTCTGGCTTGGACGTTTGGTCTCCTGCTGATCTGGACCGACGCCCATATGCGCGGCTGGTCGTTTCTCGGCCAGCCCTGGATGCTGGTGAAGGCGGCCGGAGTCCTTTTCCTCAGCGGGTGGCATCACTATCTGGCGGTCTCGCGCAAGGCGTTCGCCGCCGGCAGCAACCGCCATTCGGACCGGTTCTGGCGCGCGACGAACGAGCTGCCGTTCCTGGCGGCGATCGCCATGGTGTTGGCGGTCACCACCGAATTCGGTCGATAGGCGGCTGCGGTTCGGAGGCGACTTGACGCCGGGTCCGGCCTGTGGTTCCGATCAAGTCACGCGTCGGCCGATCAGCTGGCGCGCCCCGCCTTTCTCCGGCGGCCCGCGCCGAGCGCGGCTGGCCGGCTCCCACGAGATGAACATAACGGCGCTGAACGCGCTTCAAGTTTGCTGAAGGCCCGCAGGCGGAGTTCGACCGCCACGCGCCTCGAACGAGTCAAAAATCCATGCAAGACGATATCCCCGGCGCCATCGAGGCCCTCGAACCGCAAACCGCCGCCGCGTCAGCTGGCCCGGACCTCGACAACGCGCCGGAGGCTCCGGAAGAGCCCTCCGAGGTCTCCCAGGCGATCGCCGCCATGGGGCTCACCCGGATGAGCCTCCAAGAGCTGAAGGACAAGTCGCCCGCCGACCTGCTAGCCTTCGCCGAGACGCTCGAGATCGAAAACGCGAACTCAATGCGCAAGCAGGACATGATGTTCGCGATCCTCAAGACTCTCGCCGAGGAAGGCGTGGAGATCTCGGGTTCGGGAACTCTGGAGGTGGTGCAGGACGGCTTCGGTTTCCTGCGCAGCCCCGAGGCCAACTATCTGCCGGGCCCCGACGATATCTACGTCAGCCCCTCGCAGATCCGGAAGTTTGGGTTGCGGACCGGCGATTCCGTGGACGGCGCGGTCCGTGCGCCGCGCGAGGGTGAGCGTTACTTCGCCCTGGTCAAGGTCGACCAGATCAATTTCGAGCCGCCGGAAAACGTCCGGCACAAGGTGCTCTTCGACAACCTGACGCCGCTCTACCCCGACGAACGGCTGCGGATGGAGATCGACGATCCGACGCTGAAGGACCGGTCGGGTCGGGTGATCGACATCGTGGCGCCGCTGGGCAAGGGACAGCGGTGCCTGATCGTGGCGCCGCCGCGGGTCGGCAAGACGGTGATGCTGCAGAACATCGCCAAGTCGATCGAGAGGAATCATCCGGAGTGCTACCTGATCGTCCTGCTGATCGATGAGCGTCCGGAAGAAGTGACGGACATGCAGCGCACGGTGAAGGGCGAGGTGATCTCCTCCACCTTCGACGAGCCGGCGACCCGCCACGTCCAGGTCGCCGAGATGGTGATCGAGAAGGCCAAGCGCCTGGTTGAGCACAAGCGCGACGTCGTCATCCTACTGGACTCGGTGACGCGTCTCGGCCGCGCCTACAACACTGTGGTGCCGTCGTCCGGCAAGGTGCTGACCGGCGGCGTCGACGCCAACGCCCTGCAGCGTCCGAAGCGCTTCTTCGGCGCGGCGCGGAACGTGGAGGAGGGCGGCTCGCTCACCATCATCGCGACCGCGCTGATCGACACCGGCAGCCGGATGGATGAAGTCATCTTCGAAGAGTTCAAGGGCACCGGGAACTCGGAAATCGTCCTCGACCGGAAGGTGGCGGACAAACGAATCTTCCCGGCGATCGATGTGCTGAAGTCCGGCACCCGCAAGGAAGAGCTCATCACGCCCAAGGACCAGCTGCAGAAGACCTATATCCTGCGCCGGATCCTCAATCCGATGGGGGCGCAGGACGCGATCGAGTTCCTGCTCGACAAGCTCCGTCAGTCCAAGAACAACGACGACTTCTTCCAGTCGATGAACACCTGACGCTAGGGCGGGCGCCCCGCGGCGCCTCCGATTGGGCGCGGGCGACGCGGGGTCCTCACTCTGAGCAGGACGCTGGAAACGCCTGCTCGGCTCAAGTCTCCGGCCAAGCGACACGTCGGTGTTTCACGTGAAACACTACCGGGTGAGACGAAGCTGCGACGGCGGTCGGACCCGGCGCTACTGGCCCGGCATGAGCAGGGTCGTCCCCACTGTCGTGCGGGCTTCCAGGGCGGCTTGCGCCGTGGCCGCCTGGGCCAGGGGATAGGTCTGGCCGATCTCGACGTGAAGGTCACCGGCCAGGATCATGTCGAAGACCGCGTTCGCGCTGGCGTCGAGCTCCTCGGCGGTGACGACATAGTCGCCAAGCGTCGGGCGGGTGAAGAAGAGGGACCCCAGGCGCGACAGCCGCTGAGGTTCAACCGGAGGCGCGGGGCCCGAAGCATTGCCGTAGCTGACGAAGCATCCGCGGCGCGCCAGGCTCGCCAGCGTGCCCTCGAAGGTGTCCTTGCCGACGGAGTCATAGGCGACCGCGACGCCGGCGCCGCTCGTGATCCGGCGCACCTCCGCGGCGACATCCTGGTCACGATAGAGGATCACCTCGTCGGCGCCGAGGCGGCGGGCAATCTCGGCTTTGGGCTCGCTGCCGACCGTGGCGATGACGCGAGCGCCGAGCGTCTTGGCCCATTGCACCATGATCTGGCCGACGCCCCCGGCGGCCGCATGGATCAGCACGGCTTGTCCGGATTGCACGGGATAGCAGCGTCGCAGCAGAAACTCCGCCGTCATCCCTTTGAGGAGCGCGGCTGCAGCGACCTCGAAATCGATCGCATCAGGCAAGCGCACGCAGCGCTCGGCGGTGACGGCGGCATAGTCCGCATAGGCCTTCAACCCCGCCATGGCCCAGGCGATGCGGTCGTCCGGCCGAAAACGGGTGACGCCGGGCCCGACGCTTTCCACCACCCCTGCCGCTTCCTGGCCGAGGCCTGAGGGGAGGGGAACCGGGTAGAGGCCGGTGCGATGATAGATGTCGATGAAGTTGACCCCGATCGCCGCGTGCCGGACGAGGACTTCGCCGGCGCCGGGTTCGGGCGTGTCGGCCTCAAGGGTTTGCAGGACCTCGGGCCCTCCCGTCTTTTCAAATCGAACGGCGTGCATCGGCGCTCCTTTTTGCAACAGGCGGACATCGACGGGCGGGCTCCGGCGCCCGCAACCGGTCCGGGAACGCTCCATTTAGAACCCGGATGCCGTAGTGGGGCGGGCTGAGCAGCAAGGGATCTAGCGCGCGATGCCCTTGAGCGGCCATAAGCATGTGAAAGGAGTTCGTTCCATGAGAATCAGTGTCGAGGTGGATTGCACGCCGGAGGAGGCCCGGCGGTTCATGGGTCTTCCGGACGTTAGCGGCCTCAACGACCACATCATGGCGGAGATGCGGAAGCGCGTGGACTCCAACATGGCCCTGCTGTCTGGCGACGAGTTGGTGAAGAGCTGGCTGACCCTAGGCGCCGGAGCGCAGGAGCAGTTCCGAAAGATGATGGAAGCCGGGATGAACGCCGCCACTACGAGGAAATGAACGACACCATCTTCGCGCCGGCGACCGCCGCGGGGCGGGCCGCGGTGGCGGTCGTGCGCCTGTCGGGTTCCAGGACCGCCACCGCCCTTGAAGTCCTGGCTGGTGGAATCCCCCCGCCGCGGCGCGCGAGCCTGAGACGCCTGTTCGGTTTGGAAGGCGATGAGATCGATCAGGGCCTGGTGCTGTGGTTTCCCGGCCCGCGAAGCTACACAGGCGAGGATGCGGCCGAGCTTCACCTGCATGGCGGACGCGCGGTCGTCGCGGCGGTGGTCGCCGCGCTTTCCAGCCTGGGCCTGAGGCTGGCGGAGCCCGGAGAGTTCACGCGCCGCGCGTTCGAGCGCGGCCGATTTGACCTCACCCAGGCCGAGGCGGTGGCCGATCTGGTGGACGCCGAGACAGAGGCCCAACGCCGTCAGGCGCTCGCGCAGCTGGGCGGCCGGCTCTCTCGTGCGCAGTCGAGCTGGCGTGACGGATTGATCGAGGCCTTGGCGCTGTTCGAAGCAGCTGTCGATTTTCCCGACGAGGAAGTGCCGACGGACGTCGCAGACCGCGCCCGGCCCGTGCTGCAGCGCCTGATCGCGGAACTCGAGGCCGCCGCAGCCGACGTGCGTCGCGGCGAGCGTGTGCGCGAAGGCTATCGCATCGCCCTGATCGGCGCGCCGAACGCGGGCAAGAGCACCTTGCTGAACGCGCTCGCCGGGCGCGACGCCGCGATCGTCACGGAAATTCCAGGCACGACGCGCGACATCATCGAGGTCCCCCTAGAGCTCGGCGGCTACAAGGCGATCATCGCCGACACGGCGGGCCTTCGCGAGACGGCGGACGTCATCGAGGCGGAGGGCGTCCGACGCGCGGCGCGGTGGGCCGAGTCCGCAGACCTTCGGGTCTGGCTGGTCGACGGCGCAGCCGGTGCGCCGCCGCCTCGACCCGCGGTCCTGGAGGCCGACGATCTCGTGTTACGCACCAAGCGCGATCTCGGGGAGGGGACCGCAGACCTGCCCGGCACACCCTTCACTGCAAACAGTCCCAATGACGTCGCCTGGCTTGAACGAACCCTGACGGAACGCGTAATCGACGCCCTGGCCGGTGCGGAGCCTGCGGCGGCGACGCGGCTTCGGCACCGTCTTCTGTTAGAGGATGCCTCGGCGCGCCTTCGCCAGGCTTGCGTCGAGACCGAGGCGCTCGAATTGGCCGCGGAGGATGTTCGCTTGGCGGCTCGCGCCTTGGACCGCCTCACCGGGCGCCTTGACCCGGAGGAGGTGCTGGGCCGGATTTTCTCCAGCTTCTGCATCGGGAAATGACACTATTCCGCCTGAATGTTTCACGTGAAACACGAAGCAGACCCAGCCAGCCCAAGTCGTACCGTCCGCGATGTTTCACGTGAAACAAGAGTGGAAACCGGAAGGGTGAACTACACTCGCCCTTCGGCTATATAGAAGCTCGCTCGCCCCCGCGCCCTGGGGGCGTCTCTGCTTGGAAGGGTTCAGCGTCTTGGCCTGGGACGTGATCATCATCGGGGGCGGCCACGCTGGCTGCGAAGCCGCGGCGGCGGCCGCGCGTTTCGGCGCGCGCACCCTGTTGCTGACGCACAAGATCGAAAGCCTGGGCGAGATGAGCTGCAACCCGGCCATCGGCGGCCTCGGCAAGGGCCACCTCGTCCGCGAAATCGACGCGCTCGACGGACTGATGGGCCGGTTGGCGGATCGCGCCGGTATTCAGTTCCGCCTGCTGAACCGGTCGCGGGGCGCCGCCGTACGGGGTCCGCGCTCGCAGATCGATCGGCGGCTCTACCGCGAGGCGATGCAGGGGGAGCTGCTCTCCACGCCCAATCTCACGGTCGTCGCCGAGCCGGTCGAGGACCTGGTGATGGCCGATGGGCGCGTCGCCGGCGTCATCGGCGCGTCGGGCGAGCGCTACGGCGCTGGTCGGGTGGTCCTTACGACCGGCACCTTCCTGAAGGGCGTCATCCATCGCGGCGAGGAACGCATTCCGGCCGGTCGGGTCGGCGACGCGCCTTCGATCGGCCTGGCGGACCGGCTCTATGCGCTCGGCCTGCGGATGGGCCGGCTCAAGACCGGCACGCCGGCCAGGCTCGACGGCCGGACCATCGGCTGGGACCGGCTGGAGATGCAGCCGGCCGACGACGAGCCGACGCCGTTCTCCTTCCTCACCGAGGCGATCAGGACGCCGCAGATCCAGTGCGGCGTCACCTATACGACTGCCGAGACACATCGGATCATCGCCGAACGCCTGACCGAGTCGGCGGTGTACGGCGGCCGCGTGTCCGGCCGCGGTCCGCGTTATTGCCCTTCGATCGAAGACAAGGTGGTGCGGTTCGCCGACAAGACGAGCCACCAGATCTTCCTGGAGCCCGAAGGCCTGGACGACGACACCGTCTATCCGAACGGCATCTCCACCTCCGTGTCCGCCGAGACCCAGGATCTGTTCTTGCGCACCATCCCTGGGCTGGAAGGTGTCCGGGTGAAGCGGCACGGATACGCCATCGAATACGACTACGTGGATCCGCGCGAGCTTTTCCCGACCCTGGAGGTCAAGGCGGCGCCTGGCCTCTATCTGGCTGGCCAGATCAACGGGACGACGGGGTACGAGGAGGCGGGCGCGCAAGGCCTGGTCGCCGGACTGAACGCAGCGCGCGCCGCTTCGGGCGCCGAGCCGGCCGAGTTCGCCCGTGACGAAGCCTACATCGGCGTGCTGATCGACGACCTCGTCACCCGCGGCGTCACCGAGCCGTACCGCATGTTCACCAGCCGCGCCGAATTCCGGCTGACGCTTCGGGCCGACAACGCCGACCAGCGGTTGACCGCGCGCGGCGTTGATCTGGGCGTGGTGGGCTCCGTGCGGGCCGCAGCCTATGCGGCAAAGGCGGCCGCCCTCGCGGCGGCGCGAAGCCAGGCCTGCTCGCTCACCCTGACGCCGGCGGAGGCCGCCCGCGCCGGCTTGCCGGTGAAGGCCGACGGCCAAAGGCGGGACCTGCTGCAGCTGTTGGCCTATCCGTCGATCGGCTTCGACACGCTCGCCGCGGTGTGGCCGCAGATCGGCGCGTGGTCGCCGGCGGTGCGCGAACAGCTCGAGATCGACGCCGCCTATTCCGGCTACCTCGACCGGCAGGCCGCCGACGCCGAGGCCTTCCGGCGCGACGAAGCGCTGCGCCTGCCGGCGGACCTGGACTACGGCGCCGTCGGCGGCCTCTCTAACGAGGTCCGCGAGAAACTGGCGGCCGTGCGCCCGCTCACCCTGGGCCAGGCCGCGCGGATCGAGGGCGTGACGCCCGGCGCGCTCACCGCCCTGCTGGCGCATGTCCGTCGCCGCGCCGCCTGAGCCGGCGGGGATGGAGGTCGTCGACGCGGAGACATTCGCCCGCGCGAGCGACGCGACGCCATCACAGGTCGCCGACCTGGAGCGCTTTCGCGCGCTGCTCGCCGACTGGAACGCGCGGATGAACCTCGTCGGGCCGGCGACCCTCGAGGTCTTCTGGAACCGGCACGCCTGGGACTCGGCCCAGCTGCTTTCCGTCGCGCCCGACGCCCGCGTTTGGGCCGACCTGGGCGCCGGCGCAGGGCTGCCCGGCGTGGTGCTCGCCACCATGGGAAAGGGCAAGGAGGGCTTCCACGTCCACCTCGTGGAGAGCATGGCCAAGCGCTGCCGCTTCCTGACGGAAGTGGTCGGCGAGCTCGACCTGCCGGCGACCGTTCACAATTCGCGTGCGGAAGATTTGCAGCTCCCTGTAGATATCGTCACAGCGCGCGCTTGCGCCCCGCTGTCGCGCCTGTTGGGGTATGCGCGGCCCTACCTCAAGGCAGGGGCCGTGGGCCTTTTCCTCAAGGGACAAGATGTAGCGGCGGAGCTGTCGGAAGCATCAAGATCTTGGGAGTTAGAGGCGGATACGATACAGTCGCGTAGTGATGCCCGGGGCCGGATCGTGCGTGTGAGGAGGCTGGGTCGTGCCCGAAAAGTCTGACCGACCGCTTCGAGTGCTCGCCGTCGCCAATCAGAAGGGCGGGGTGGGCAAGACCACGACGGCGATCAACCTCGGCACCGCCCTGGCCGCCGTCGGCGAGCGCGTGCTGCTGGTGGATTCTGATCCGCAGGGCAACGCCTCCACCGGCCTCGGCGTCGGGCGAGCGCTTCGCAAACACACTCTCTACGACGTGCTCATGGGCGAGAAGCCGCTGCTCGAGGCGGTGGTGAAGACCAGTCTTCCTGGCCTCGACCTGACGCCCGCCGATCCGGACCTCTCCGGTGTGGAGCTGGAGCTCGGGCACCAGGCGCGGCGCTCGTTCAAGCTGCGCGATGCCCTCGAGCCGATGCGGGCGAGCAAGGCCTACTCCTACGTGCTGATCGACTGCCCGCCATCCTTGAACCTGCTCACGGTCAACGCCATGGCCGCGGCGGACGCGGTCCTGGTGCCGCTGCAATGCGAGTTTTTCGCGCTCGAAGGGCTCAGCCAGCTGATGCGCACCGTCGACCTGGTGCGCGGCAGCTTGAACCCGCGGCTGGAGATCCAGGGGGTGGTGCTCACCATGTACGATCGCCGCAACAGCCTGTCCGAACAGGTGGCGCGCGACGTTCGCGGCCATTTCGGCCAGACGGTCTATGAGACGGTGATCCCGCGGAACGTGCGGGTCTCGGAGGCGCCGTCGTTCGGCAAGCCCGCGCTCGTCTACGACCTGAAGTGCGCGGGCAGCCAAGCCTATCTGAAGCTCGCCCGCGAGGTGGTGCTGCGCGAGCGCGCACGGCGACAGAAGCTCGCGGCAGGAGCGGCCTGAGGAGTGACGATCATGGCAGTGGAAAGCCGCAGGGGCCTGGGGCGAGGCCTGTCCGCTCTTCTGGGCGAGGTCGAGGACGACACGCCGGCGCCCGGCGAAGGCCGCGCAAGCGCGCAAGGCCGTGGGCTTGAAGGCGCGCGCGAAATTCCGGTCGAGCTGATCCACCGCAACCCGAACCAGCCGCGGCAGCACTTTTCGGAAGCAGAGATCGCCGAACTGGAGGAGTCGATCCGCACCTCCGGCGTGCTGCAGCCGATCCTGGTGCGGCCCTCGCCCGGGAGGGCGGGCGAGTTCGAGATCGTCGCCGGCGAGCGGCGCTGGCGGGCGGCCCAGCGCGTGGGCATCGCCGTCATTCCGGCCTTGGTGCGGGAGCTGGGCGACGATCGGGCCTATGAGATCGCCATCGTCGAGAACGTTCAGCGCGAAGACCTCAACGCCATGGAGGAGGCGCGCGCCTACGAAAACCTGATGGGCCGGATGGGCTACACCCAGGAGGCCGCGGCCAAGGCGGTGGGCAAGAGCCGCAGCCATCTGGCCAATACGCTTCGCCTGTTGCAGCTGCCGTCGGCGGTGCAGGACCATGTGCTGCATGGGCGTCTCTCGGCGGGCCACGCCCGGGCGATCCTCGCCTGCGATGAGCAGGAGACGGTGGCCGAGCAGGTGCTCGCCCGGAACCTTTCGGTGCGCGACACCGAGGCCTTGGTGCGCGCCAAGGCCGCCGGCCCGAAGAAGGCGTCAGGCCCGCGACGGCCGGCCAAGGACGCCGACACCGCTGCGCTCGAGACCGACCTCGAGGATGCGCTCGGCATGAGCGTCGACATCGCCGACAAGGGGGGCGCCGGCGAGGTGCGGATCCGCTACGCCAGCCTCGAGCAACTCGACGAGATCTGCCGCCGTCTCACACGGGCTTAGGGGCCGAACAGATCCGGCTGGGCCGCGGGCTTCGCGCCTTCGATCGTCAGCAGCTTGAGCTTTGTCGTGGCGCCGCCCGGCGCGGAGAAGCCGCCCAGCTTGCCGCCGGCCGCCGTCACCCGGTGGCACGGCACGACGATCGGCCAGGGGTTCTCGCCCAAGGCCTTGCCGACATCGCGCGCCAGCAATTTGTCGCCGAGCCGTTCGGCGACCTCGCCATAGGTGAGAGTTTCACCCGGACGAATTGTTCGCGCGATCGCATAAACCTGGGCGTTGAACCCGGACATCGCGGAAAGGTCCAGGACCGCGCCGGCGAAGTCAGGCCGCCCGCCGGCGAGCAGGGCGCGAATGTCGGCGATCACAGTCGCGACCGTAGGCGGCGGTTCGGCTTCCTCGGCGTCGGGCAGGCGCCGCCGCAGCGCCGCCAGCACGCGTTCACGCCCGGTCTGCGGGATCCGGACGGCGACGAGACCCTTGTCGGACCACGCGATCGCGGCCCAGCCGAGGTCGGTCTCGAAGACGGTGAATTGGGTCATGGATGCAAGATAGGACGTCGACCGCTTGTTCGCTGGCGGTTATCGGCCGTCGAAAACACGTCCACATCGCCGGGCTTCTCCAGGCCACCCAACTCAGAAGTCGACCGCGATCCCCTTGCGCTCCCAATCGCCGAAGCGGGTCGGCTCCGGGCCGCGAGGACCGCCTTGCTCGCCGGTCGCAGCGGCGGCGGCCTCGGCGTGGCGGCGGGCTTCGGCTTCTTCCAGCGCCCGGCGGGCGGCGGGCGTGAGCGCCTTGCCGGGGGCGGCGTTGGGCGGGGTGTCGTCAGTCATGACGATCATCTAGGCCTGCTCGGCGGCGAACGCCAGCGGCGGCGGGGCTTGCCTCGCGCGGCCGGATGGCGCAACCACCCGCCGGGTGAGCTCGAACAATCCTTCCGAAGCCGCGGGCCTGCCCGCCCGCGCCGCCGCCCTTGACCTGATCGCGGCCGCCTTGTCGCGTCGCGCGGGGCTCGACGAAGGGCTCGCCCATCCGGCGTTGACGGCGCTCGAGTCTCGCGATCGGAATTTCGCCCGAGCGGTGGTCATGGCGGCGCTCCGGCGCCTCGGGCCGATCGACCAGGCCTTGCAGTCGCGGCTGCAGAAGCCGCCGCCGGAGCGGGTAGTGAATATCCTGCGGCTGGCGCTCGCCCAACTCTTCGTGCTCAAGACCCCGGCGCATGCGGCGGTGTCCAGCGCGGTGGATCTCGCTCAGGCGCATAAGCTGAGCCGGCCGTTCAAGGGTCTGGTGAACGGGGTGCTTCGCGGCCTGCTGCGTGATCCGCCCGAGTTGGCGGATCCGGAGCGGCTCGCCCCGCAGTGGCTCTTTGCGCGCTGGGGGGCGGCCTATGGCGACGCGTCGGCGCGCGCGATCGCGGCTCTGATCGCCGACGAGCCCGCAACCGATCTCTCGTTCAGGGACCCCGCCCAGGCGGCGGAACTCGCCCCTGCGTTGGAGGGCGAGGTTCTGCCGGGCGGTTCGCTCCGCGCCGGCCTTCGCGGAGACATCGCCTCTTGGCCGGCGTTCGACGACGGCCGGTGGTGGGTGCAGGACGCGGCCGCCGCGATCCCGGCGCGGCTGCTGGCCGTCAAGCCTGCCGAGGCGGTGTTGGACCTCTGCGCGGCGCCCGGCGGCAAGACGCTGCAGCTAGCGGCGGCCAGCGGCCAGGTCATCGCGCTGGACCGCTCGGCGCCCAGGCTGGAACGGCTGAAGCAGAACCTCGCCCGCACCGGCCTGACCGCCGAGGTCGTCGTCGCCGATGCGGAGACCTGGCGGGACGACCGGCGTTTCGATGCGGTGCTGCTCGACGCGCCCTGCTCGGCGACGGGCACCTTCCGCCGCCATCCCGACGTGCTCTGGGCCGCCCGCCCGCAGGACGTCGCGACTCTCGCGGGCGTTCAGGCGCGATTGCTGGATTGCGCCGCCGACCGGGTCCGCCCCGGCGGCCGGCTGGTCTATTGCGTCTGCTCGTTGGAGCCGGAAGAGGGCGAGGCTCAGGTCCAGGCCCTCCTCCAGCGGCGCCCCGACTATGCAATCGCGCCGGCGACGGCGGGGGAGGGCGGAGCGCCGTCCGCCAGCCTTCGGCCCGACGGAACCCTCCGCATCCTGCCGCACCACCTGGCCGGGGGCCTGGACGGCTTCTACGTGGCCCGGCTGACGCGCAGCTGAGGCTCGTGCGCGCTTCGCCGCCGACAACCCCTGGCCGTGGCCCGCGCATCAGATTATGCCGTGCGCATGCCGACAACGCCGATCATCGCGCCCTCCATCCTCGCGTCGGACTTCTCGCGCCTGGGCGAGGAGGCTCGCGCGGTGGAGGCGGCCGGCGCCGACTGGCTGCACGTCGACGTCATGGACGGGCATTTCGTGCCGAACATCACCATCGGCCCGGACGTCGTGAAGGCGCTGAAGCCGCACGTGAAGATCCCCTTCGACGTCCATCTGATGATCGCGCCCGCGGACTCCTACCTGGAGGCCTTCGTTTCGGCCGGAGCGGACATCCTGAGCGTCCACCCCGAGGCGGGGCCGCACCTGCACCGCACGCTGCGCCGCATCCGCGAACTTGGCGCGAAAGCGGGCGTGGTCTTCAATCCCTCGACCGATCCGTCCGCGATCGAGTGGATCATCGAGGATGTCGACCTGGTCCTGGTGATGTCCGTCAATCCCGGCTTTGGCGGCCAGAGCTTCATCGCCTCGCAGCTGCGCAAGGTCGAACGCCTGCGCAAGATGATCGACGCCAGCGGCTGCGACATTGTCCTCGAGGTCGACGGCGGGGTGACGCCGGACACTGCGCCTCAGTGTCTCTCAGCCGGCGCGACGGCGCTTGTGGCGGGAAGCGCCGTGTTCCGCGGCGGACCGGCGAAATACGGCGAGAACATCCGCGCATTGCGCGGCGTCTGAGCGCGAGGCCATGGCGGGCGGCTCTGTTTTCCAGCGAGCGCCAGGCCGGCAGATGGCCATCGCGGCCGCGGTCGCCGCGCGCCGCCGCTTCGGCGAGGAATGGGCGGGAACCCCGCCTCATCGCTGGTTGCTGGCGCGCGGACGGCCGAACGGCTTGGCCGCCATGCCGCGGGACCTGCGGCCGGCCGACCCCAGCGTCGGCCGCCAGATCCTCGCCGGCGCCTTCGTCCTGGGCGGGGAGACGCTTGCGCCGGGCCAGGGCGGCGATCCCTGGAACCGGCCGAGCCCAAGCCGGCGCTTCGCGGTGCTGCTGCACCGCTTCGGCTGGATGGGCGACCTGCTGGCCGTCGGGCCCGAGGGCGCGACGGAAGGGCTGCGGCTGACGCTGGAATGGTCCCGCGCCTTCGGCCGCTGGAACGCCTTCTCCTGGAGTCCGGAGGTGCTCGAGCGGCGGGTCTTCAACCTGGCTTGTGCGGTCCGTACCCTTTGCGCGCGCGCCTCGGACGCCGAGTTTGCGCGGATCACCCATGACCTGTGCCGGCAGGCGCGCCGGCTGCTGGAGGTCGACGCTGGTCCCGCGCGAGCCACGGAGCGGGCGGCGGCGGCGGCCGTGGCGGCCGCCGTGCTCGCGGGTCCGGCCAGCGACCGCCTGCTCGCCAAGGCGCTGGGCCGGCTTCGCCGCACGCTGCCGACGACGGTCACGCCGGACGGAGGGCACGCCTCGCGCAGTCCACAGGCGGCGCTTGAGCTCGCCTTCGACCTGGCGACGCTCGATGGCGCGCTGACCCAGCGCGGCCTGTCCTCGCCGGAGGAGCTGTTGCGAGCGATCGATCGGCTCGCCGGCGCCGTGCGCTTCTTTACGCTCGACGATGGGCGGCTGCCCGCCTTCCAGGGCGGAGAGTCGCTCGACCGAGCCTATGTCGCTGCGGCGAGGGCGCAGGACGAGGCGGGCGAGCGGCCGATCCCAGCCTCGCGCAACGGCTACCATCGACTGAAGGGCCGCGAGCTGCAGGTCGTCGCTGACGCCGCGCCGCCGGCCGCCGGACCCTGGAGCGTCACGGCCTGCGCTCAACCGCTGGCGCTCGAGGTGCTGGCAGGCGGGCGTCGGCTGATCGTCTGTGGCGGTTGGTCGCCGGACGCGGCGGGGACCCAGGCCATGCGGCTGGTCGACGCCGCCTCCACCGCATCGCTCGGCGACGCCGCCTGCGGGGAGCCGCTGCGCGGGCTGGCCGCACGCGTGCTGGGGCCTCAGCTCGCCTCGCCCCCGCCAGGCGTCGAGGCCCGTCGGCGTGAGGCGGCCGGCGGCGTCTGGCTTGAGCTGGCGCACGACGGCTGGGCCGAGCGGTTCGGGTTCAGCCACGAGCGCCGCCTTTACCTCGACCTTGAGGCCGATGAGCTGCGCGGCGAAGACCGCTTCAGCCCTATCAAGGACGTCGACGGCGCCGCCGGCCGGCGGTTCACGCCGTTCGCCGTGCGCTTCCACCTGCACGAGGAGGTCAGCGCCCAGGTCGCCCGCGACCGCAAGAGCGTGCTTCTCCGGACCGAGAGCCATGCCCAGGGCTGGTGGCTGCGCAGCGACGCCGTCGAGGTGATCTTGGAGCCCTCGGCCCACTACAGGCTGGGTCTGCTGCGGCGTACGCAGCAGGTGGTGCTGCGAGGTCAGGCGGGCCTTTCCGCAGGCGCCCGCGTGCGCTGGAAGATCTCGCCCGCCGCCCGCGTTGACGCGGTCACAGACGGAGCTTAAGTCCGATCCGTCCCGCGTGACTGGCGATGAGAGGTGGGCGACCACCGGGGAGCGCGGGGACTGCTGACGCCGCTCGCCTGGGCATTTTCCTTTCGACCTGGAGGAGAACGCCATGCCCGCCGCTCCCGACTTCCCCGCCGCGCCCGACCGCGCGCCCGTCCGCCGCGCCCTGATCTCCGTCTCCGACAAGAGCGGTCTCGTCGAGGCCGCCCGCACCCTCGCCGAGCTTGGGGTCGAGCTGGTGTCCACCGGCGGGACGCGCAAGGCGATCGCCGACGCCGGCCTTGCGGTGAAGGACGTCTCCGACCTGACCGGCTTCCCCGAGATGATGGATGGGCGGGTGAAGACGCTGCACCCGATCGTCCACGGCGGACTGCTGGGCGTGCGCGACGCCGCCGAGCATAAGAAGGCGATGGACGAGCACGGGATCGGGCCGATCGACCTCGTTTACGTCAACCTCTATCCCTTCGAGCAGACTGTCGCCGCCGGCGCCGACTATGCGACGGCGGTGGAGAACATCGACATTGGCGGACCGGCGATGATCCGTTCGGCGGCGAAGAACCATGGCTATGTCTCCGTCTGCACCGAGATCGCCGACGTCGAAGAGGTGCTGGCCGAACTGAAGGCGGGGGGCTTGACCAGCCTGGCGCTGCGCAAGCGCCTGGCCGCGCGCGCCTACGCCCGCACCGCCGCCTATGACGCCGCCATCTCCAGCTGGTTCGCAGAGGCGCTCGGCGAAGAGGCGCCCAAGCGCCGCGCCATCGCCGGCGAGCTCGTCCAGACCATGCGCTACGGCGAGAACCCGCACCAGAAGGCGGCCTTCTACCGCTTCGCCAACCCTCGCATCGGCGTCGCAACCGCCCGTCAGCTGCAGGGCAAGGAGCTGAGCTACAACAACATCAACGACACCGACGCGGCCTATGAGCTGATCGCGGAATTTGATCCGGGTAAATCTCCGGCCTGCGCCATCATCAAGCACGCCAACCCTTGCGGCGTCGCCACCGGGGGCTCCTTGCCCGAAGCCTACGAGCGGGCCCTGGCCTGCGACCCGACCAGCGCCTTTGGCGGCATCGTCGCCCTGAACACCCGGCTGGACGCCGCCACCGCGGCCAAGGTGCTGGATATCTTCACCGAGGTGGTGATCGCGCCCGACGCCGACGAGGACGCGGTCGCCCTGTTCCGCAAGAAGAAGAACGTTCGCCTGCTGGTGACCGGCGGCCTGCCGGACCCGCACGCGCCGGGCGAAGTGTTCCGCTCGGTGTCTGGCGGCTTCCTGGTGCAGAGCCGCGACACCGCGCACCTGACCCCGGCGGACCTGAAGGTGGTGACCAAGCGCGCGCCGACCGACGAGGAGGTGCGCGACATGCTGTTCGCCTTCACCATCGCCAAGCACGTGAAGTCGAACTCGATCGTCTACGCCAAGGCCGGCCAGACGCTGGGGATCGGCGCCGGACAGATGAACCGCAAGGATTCCGCCCGCATCGCCGCCTTGCGCGCCGCCGACTTCGGGCTCGACCTGAAGGGCTCCGCCTGCGCCTCGGAAGCCTTCTTCCCCTTCCCGGACGGCCTGATCCAGGCGGCCGACGCCGGCTGCACCGCGGTGATCCAGCCTGGCGGCTCGATCGGCGACGAGAAGGTCATCGAAGCCGCCGACGAACGCGGCGTGGCCATGGTCTTCACCGGCGTGCGGGTGTTCCGACACTGAGCTTCCTTCCCGCAAGCGGGAAAGGAAGGGCGCGGTCATTTCCGTCGCCGTCGTGTCTCCCCAGTCAAGGCCAGCTCGCGCAGGGCGGCGTTGGCGATGGTGAGCTTGGGGAAGGTCCAGGGGCCGCCCGAGGCCTCGATGTCGGCGAGGGTGCGGCGGGCGGCGTCCGCCTGGTCGCGGCGGGTCGAACTCCAGGCCTCGATGGCCGCGCGCGCCCCGGCGGCGTCGGCTGACCGGCGCGCCTCAGTTCCGGCCATGATCGTTCGGGCCAAGGTCGCCTGCTCCGACAGCAGCTCCTCGATCAGCCGGCGCAGCGCCGTCCGCTCGAAGGCGTCGCCGACGGCGTAGCCCGCCGCGGCGTAGCGCAGCCGGTCGAAGCCGAAGGCCTCGCCGGCGGCGTGATAGGCCAGGGCCGCGTTGCGCAGCGGCCAGCCGGCGCCCGCCGCCAGGTCCACGAGGTCCGCCGCGGTGCTCACCGCCTGCAGGATCGAGGCCTGCGAGGCGAGTTCGGCCGGCGCGCCGGCATCGACGAGGACCTGCGCGCGAGCGCCGATGGCCTCGCGCTCGACCGGCGAGGCGACCTCCTCGGCCATGGCCCGGAGCTTGCCGAAGCCTTCCCCGTAGCGGGAGATCAGGGCGGCCACGCCGGAGCCGTCGCGCGAGGCGCGGCGCGCCAGCCAGAAGGTGGTTCCCCGCAAGGCGGCGGCGAGCTGGCGATAGAGCGCCATCTGGCCCGCGGCGGGGACTTGGTTGTCGAGCGCGGAGATCGCGTCCCAGGCCGGATCGAGGTCGAGCACGGCGCGAGCCGCCTCGAAGGCGGCTACAAAGGCGGTGACGTCGCAAGTGGCCGCGCGCATCAGCCGGGTCGGAAAGCTCGGGCCGCAGCGGTCGACGATATCGTTCGCGGCGACGGTGGCGATGATCTCCGGCCGCAGCCGATGCCGGCGGACGACCTCGGCGTGCTTGCGCAAGGGCTTGGGGAAATAGGCCTCCAGCCGTTTCTCGAACCAGGGGTCCTCGTGCGCGCCGGCCGCGGTCATCTGGCGCTTCAGCTCCAGCTTGCCGTAGGCCAGGAGGACGGCGAGCTCCGGGCGGACGAGGCCGCGCCCCGCCTCCGCGCGGGCGGCGATCTCGGCCGGTCCGGGCAGCCCTTCGACCGCACGGTCGAGCCGGCCGGCCGACTCCAGCGCGGCCATGAACTCGGCGTAGGGGCCGAGCTCGCCCGGCGCGTCCATCTCCATCAGCGAGAGCGCCAGCGTCTGCGAATAGTTGTGCTCGAGCACATGGGCCGCAACGTCGGCGGTCATCGACTTCAGCAGGGCGTCGCGGCGCCGCCGCGTCAGGCCGCCGGAACGTTCCAGAGCGCCGGTCACGATCTTGATGTTCACTTCGTGGTCGGACGAGTCCACGCCGGCCGAGTTGTCGATGGCGTCGGTGTCGATCCGCCCGCCGCTCAACGCGAACTCGATCCGCCCGGCCTGGGTGAAGCCCAGGTTGGCGCCCTCGGCCACCACCTTCACCCGCAGCTCCGCGGCGGTTACGCGCACCGCGTCATTGGCCTTGTCGCCGACCTCGAGGTTGGTTTCGTGCGCGCCTTTCACATAGGTGCCGATGCCGCCGAGGTAGAGCAGCTCCGCCGGCGCCTTGAGAATCGCGCTGATCAGCTCGGCGGGGCTGAGCTCGTGGGCCTCGACTCCCAGAGCGGTTCGCACCGTCGCCGGAAGCGAGATCGACTTGAGGCTGCGCGCGAACACGCCGCCCCCGGCGGAGAGCGCCTCGCGGTCGTAATCGTCCCACGAAGAGCGCGGCAGGCCGAACAGCCGCCGCCGCTCGGCGAAAGCGCGCGCGGGATTCGGGTCGGGGTCCAGGAAGATGTGCCGATGGTCGAAGGCCGCGATCAGCCGGGTCTGCTCCGACAGCAGCATGCCGTTGCCGAACACGTCGCCCGACATGTCGCCCACGCCGATCACGGTGAAGGGCTCGGCCTGGATGTTCTTGCCGAGCTCGCGGAAGTGGCGCTTGGCCGCCTCCCAGGCGCCGCGCGCGGTGATGCCCATGACCTTGTGGTCGTAGCCAGCCGAGCCGCCCGAGGCGAAGGCGTCGCCCAGCCAGAAGCCGTAGCCGGCGGCCACGTCGTTGGCGATGTCGGAGAAGGTCGCCGTGCCCTTGTCCGCCGCCACGACCAGATAGGGATCGTCGCCGTCGTGAACCGCGACTCCGTCGGGGTGAACGACGCGCCCCTGCGGGGTCAGGTTGTCGGTGAGGTCCAGCAGCCCGTAGAGGAAGGTCTTGTAGGCGCTGATCGCCTCGGCCCGCACCAGGTCCGGCGCGGCGTTGCGGGGCAGCCGCTTGGGATAGAAGCCGCCCTTCGATCCGACCGGCACGATCACCGCGTTCTTGACCTGCTGGGCCTTGGCCAGTCCCAGCACCTCGGTGCGGAAGTCGTCACGCCGGTCGCTCCAGCGCAGGCCGCCGCGCGCGACGGGCCCGAAACGCAGGTGCACGCCCTCGACGTTCACCGCCCAGACGAAGATCTCTCGGAACGGCTTCGGCGCCGGCAGGTCCGCGAGCTCGCCGCTGGCCACTTTGAAGGCGATGTAGGGTTTGGTGCGGCCACCGGCGTCAAGCTGGTAGTAGTTGGTGCGCTGGATGGCGGCGACGAGGTGGGCGAGCCGGCGTAGCACCCGGTCCTCGTCCAGGCTCGCGACGGCGTCGAGCGCCGCCACGATCTCGGCCATGACGGCCTCGCCCTGCTCGCGCCGGACTTCGATCGGAACGCGGATGGCCGGATCGAAGCGGGTCCGGAACAGGTCCAGGATCAGCCGGGCCACGCCCGGATTGTTCGAGAGCGCCTCTTCCTGCGCCCGCTGCAGGGGATCCAGTCCCGACTGCTGCCGATAGCGGGCGAGCGCGCGCACCAGCGCCGCCTCGCGCCAGGAGAGGGAGAGCTCCAACACCAGGCGGTTGAAGCCGTCGTTCTCGGTCTCACCGGTCCAAACGGCGACGACCGCGTCTTCGAACGCCGCCTTCACCTCGGAGAAGACCAGCCGCTCGCCGCGGGAGTCCTCGATCTCGAAGTCGTGCACCCAGACGACGGGCTCGCCCGGCCGCTCGATCGCAAAGCCGGCCTCGGCCAGGGCGCGGAGCCCCATGCCCTCAAGGATCGGCAACGCCTCCGCCAGCGGAATGAACGCGCCCGCCCGATAGAGCTTGAAGCGGAATCGGGTCGGGCCGTCCGACGGCAGGTGATAGGCGCGGGCGCACAGAGACGCCTCGCCCAGGCCTTCGATCACGGCGATGTCCGCCAGGGCTTCCCGGGCGTCGAAACGATCCCGGTAGCCGGGCGGGAAGGCGTCGCGATAGCGGGCCAGCGTCGAGGCGACCTCCGCCGCCGGCCGATCGCCCCCGCGCACCGCGGTCTCGAAACGCTCGCTCCAGCGGCGAGCGACCTCGGCGATGCGCGCCTCCAGCGCCTTGAGATCCGGCCACGCGTGATCGCCTGGATTGAAGCCGATGATGTAAAGGACCTGGGCCAGCGGGGCGTCCAGCAGCGCCGGGTAGGCCGCCGAAACGCGACCGCCATAGGCCTGGGCGAGGATCTCGCCGGCCCGGCGCTGAAGCTCGGAATCGTATTGGTCGCGCGGCGTGAACATCAGCACGGCGGCGAACCGGTCGAACGGGTCGCGCCGCTCGAAGAGGCCCGTGCGGGGCCGGTCGTACAGGTGGAGCACCCCGGTCGCCAGCTTCAGGAGCTCGTCATCGCCGATCTGGAAGAGCTCGTCCCGAGGCAGGTTCTCGAGGATATTGCGCAGGCGCTTCTCGTTGTGGCTTCCAGGCAGGGCGTGGGCCCGCTCCAGCACGCGCGCGGCCTTCTCGCGCAGCAGCGGCACGGCGTTCAGCGGCTGGTCGTAGGCTTCGGCCGTGAACAGGCCGACAAAGCGCACCTCGCCGTACGGCCGGTCCTGGTCGTCGTAGAGCTTGACGCTGACGTAATCGAGGTAGCCGCGCCGATGCACCCGGCTTTTGGCGTTGGCCTTGGCGACCACCACCGCGGGCTCGGCGAAGATCCGGTCCTTGGCCTTCTTCACCAGGACGGCCGGCTCGTTCGCACGGCGCAGCACCGTGCGTTCGGGGTCGCGCAGGATCCCCAGGCCGTCCTTGGCCTGATAGAGCGGCTCCTCGGGCGCATAGTCGCCGTTCGGCAGCTTGGGAAATTCGTAGACGCGGGCGCCCAGGAAGACGAAGTGCTCGGCCTCCAGCCAGCCCAGAAAGGCGAGCATCTCCGGCGCGGCCTTGTCCGGATGGGCCCGCAGCGCGTCCGTCGTTCGCCGCATGAGGTCGAGCATCGCCGTGAAGTCGTCGACCGCGGCGTGCGAGTCCGCCAGGGTGGCGGCGGCGCCGGCGCGCAGGTCCGCCATCCGGTCGGCGCCGACGCCCTGCAGGATCACCTGGATCATCGATTCGCGACGCGCAGCGCCCGACCGCGCGCGCCGTCCGGCGCGATCGCGCCGGACGTCGACGATCGGGTGGAACATGGCCCGGACCGTGATGCCCTGGTCGGCGAGCTCGCCCATGATGCTGTCGACGAGGAACGGTCGGTCGTCCTGGATGATCTCCAGGCGGTCGAGCTCCGGTTCGGCGCCGAGCACCGGGGCGATGCGGACCAGCGGGACGCGCCCGCGCCGCTGCTCGCCGAAGCGCCAGAAGTCGGCGAGGTTGGCCGCCAGGTCCGCGGCGGACAACTCTGGCAGCTCGTCGGCGACAGCGTCGGCGGCCGCCTGCTCGGCGAACGACTGGACGGCCTCGCGGACGTGGCGCTCGCCTGCGGCGGCGACGGTCTGACGGGCCAAGGAGGACGAGGCGCGCCGTGACATCATCGACGCGCCTCCGCAGCCGGAGCGAGGACGCCGCCGGAGGAGAGTTTCCGGCGGCGTGCGGTCCCGCCGTGGGGGGGCGGCGGTTCGCTCAGGGCTCGCTGCGTCCGCGGGCTCATGGGGCGGACGCACCTGCCGCGGCCGGGGCGACCGCGACGTTCCTTAGATAGGTTCCTGGCGGGCAACGAAAAGATCCCCCCGTCTCATACATTATTGTGAACGGCGCTTCTCCGGCTCGTCCGGGGGCTGGTCCGACCTGGCTTCCTTGAGCTGGTGAGGCGCGCCGTCGGCCGAGAGCAGGACCGCGACCCACCGCGCTCCCTCGAACTGCGCGAGCACCACCATGATCATGACCGTGAGCGGCGTCGACAGGAAGGCGCCGACCACGCCCCATATTGAGCCCCAGAAGGCGAGCGCCAGTAGGACCACCACGGGATCGATGTTCAGGCTGCGGCCCTGCATGCGTGGATAGATGACGTTGCCGACGACGGTGGTGACCCCGTTCAGCACGATGACCAGCACGATCGCCTGCCAGTAGCCGTCGAACTGCAGCAGCGCGAACAGCGGCGGCGCGGCCCCGGCCAGGATGCCGCCGATCACCGGGATGTAGGAGGCGATGAAGATCAGGAAGGCCCAGAAGGCTGCGTCGTTGAGCCCGACCGCCAGCATGGCGAAATAGCAGGCGACGGCGATCATCGCGCCGGTCACGGTCTGCACCCACAGGTACTGCTCGACGCCGTCGCGGATCCGCAGAAAGGCGGACACCGCGTCCTGGCGCTCTTCGCGCGTCCTGAACAGGGAGACCATCTTGCGCTCGAAGCTGTGCCGCGACGCCATGATGAAGGCGGCGTAGACGATCACGAAGCCGGCGGTGGAGGTGAAGTTTTGCAGCCCCCTGGCGACGATGCCGATGTAGCGGGTCGGGTCGAGCTGCTGGGTGAGGGTGGCGAGGCTGATCGGCGCGTTCATGCCCACCCGGTGGGCGATGTCGGCGATCAGGCTGTTCATCTTGGGCGCATAGGAAACCAGCTGGGTGGCGAAGCTGGTGGCGTTCTCCGCGACGAAGAAGGCGCCGCCGCCGAAGATCGCCAACGAGAGGACGATCGCCAGCGGCAGGGCCGCGCGGCGCGAGACGCCGGGCAGGCGATGGGCCAGCACCCGCGCGAAGCCGTCGATCATGATCGCGAGGAACACCGCGAGCGCCAGGGGAGTGAGGATGCTGGCCAGCCAATAGAGCGTGGCGCCGGTCGCGATGACGGCCAGGACGACCAGTGCATTGCGAGCGACCGCAGAGGACTCGGCGGCTGTCATAGGTCCCTTTCATTAGGCGCGGCGGGCGAACTGTCCGCGGCGTGGGGGCTTGCGTCAATCGCCACAATGCGGAGAGCTTGAGCGCCTCAAGAGCCGCGGCGTTCCCCGCCGGCCTCCCCACGAGCGAAAGGATCCGCAATGGCGGACGACGGCGTTCTGATCGGTGTTTCCGATCATCCGCAGCAACTCCGGCTGGATCGGGCGAACCGCCACGGCCTCGTGGCCGGCGCGACGGGGACCGGCAAGACCGTGACGCTGCAGGTGCTGGCGCAGGGCTTCTCCGACGCAGGCGTGCCGGTGTTCGCCGCCGACGTGAAGGGCGACCTCTCCGGCGTTTCGATGGCCTGCCAGCCCAACGACAAGCTGCTGGCGCGCGCCGAGAAGCTCGGCGTCACCCTGCAGCCGGCCCCCGCCCCCGTGATCTTCTGGGACCTGTTCGGCCAGGCCGGACATCCGATTCGCGCCACCGTCTCCGAGATGGGGCCGCTGCTGCTGTCACGCCTGCTGGACCTGAACGACGTCCAGGAGGGCGTGCTGAACGTCATCTTCCGCGCGGCGGACGAGGAGGGGCTGCTGCTGCTCGACCTGAAGGACCTGCAGGCCGCGCTTACCTATGCCTCCGACAACGCCAAGGCGCTGAGCGCCAAGTACGGCAATATCGCTGCGGCGACGGTGGCCTCGGTGCAGCGCAAGCTTCTGGTGCTGGAGAATCAGGGCGCGGCGAATCTGTTCGGCGAGCCGGCGCTCGACCTCTCCGACCTGATGCGCAAGGACGCCCAGGGCCGCGGCTTCGTGAACCTGCTCGCCGCCGATAAGCTGATCGGCTCGCCCCAGCTCTACGCCACCTTCCTCCTGTGGCTGATGAGCGAATTGTTCGAGCAGCTGCCGGAGGTGGGTGATCCGGACAAGCCGAAGCTGGTGTTCTTCTTCGACGAGGCCCATCTCCTGTTCAACGACGCCCCCAAGGCGCTGCTCGAGAAGATCGAGCAGGTGGTGCGGCTGATCCGTTCCAAGGGCGTCGGCATCTACTTCATCACCCAGAACCCCGCCGACGTGCCCGAGACGGTGCTGGGTCAGCTCGGCAACCGCGTGCAGCACGGCCTGCGCGCCTACACGCCGGCCGAGCAGAAGGGCCTGAGGGCCGCCGCCGCCAGCTTCCGCACCAATCCGAAGTTCGACACCGCCGAGGCGATCCAGGGGCTGGGAGTCGGCGAGGCGCTGGTCTCGGTGCTCGATGAGAAGGGCGCGCCGACCATGGTCGAGAAGACCTCGGTCCGGCCGCCGAACTCCCGCATCGGCCCGGCGACCCCGGACGAGCGCAAGCAGCTTCTGGCGACAAGCCCGGTCCGCGGCCTTTACGATCAGGTGCAGGATCGCGACTCGGCGTTCGAGATGCTGAAGGAGCGCGCCGAGCAGAAGGCCGCGGCGGCTCAGGCGCCGCCTGAGAGCGCGCCCGAGCCGCAGGCGCGTGCGCCCGCGCGACCACGCGCCTCCCAGGGCGAGCAGATGGTCGACGCCTTCGCCAAGTCCATGTTGCGCACCCTGGGCTCCCAGGTCGGCCGCCAGCTCATCCGCGGCGTGCTGGGCGGGCTGATGGGCGGGGCGACTGGTACGCGGCGCCGCCGCTGAGCACGCCGGCTCGGCCCATGTAGCCGGCGACATAGGTCGCGCCCTGGGGCGTGAAGTGGTCCTCGTCGAACTGCATCGGGGCGCCGCCCGGGGCGAGGCTGCGGCAACGATCCTGCGGGCACATCAGGCCGTGGAGCGAGATGTAACGGACGCCGTAGGCGGCCGCGAGGCTGGCCAGCTGCCGATCGATGCGCGCGGTCTCGACGCGTACGTGCCGGTTGGGAAGGTCGGGATCGCCCAGCCGCCGGGCGTCGGCGAGCAGGATCGGCAGCGGCCGGTCATACTCGGCCGAGGGGCCGAGGAGCACGACCTGGATGCCTTGGCCGCGGGCCCATTCGAATGTCCGCGCGAGCCTCGGTGCGTCATCGCGGGTCCACTCGGCAGAGAGCATCAGCAAGGCGTTGGAGTGCTGCGGCAAGAAGGCGTCAAACATATGCTGCATGATCTGGGCGCACCTCTGCGCCGAGTGCGGCCGCTGGAGCACGGTGGGCGCGCATCCCGATGCGGTCGCTTGCAGGACGTCGACGTCCCGCGCCTCCTGGGACAGCGCCTGCCACAGGTGCGCCGCATGGCTGTCGCCCATGAGCAGGATCTGGCTCCGCCCGGGATGGACGCTCAAGCAGCGGTCCTCGTCGAAATCGGCCGCGCTGTAGTGCGAGTCGATGAAGCAGGTCCCCACGCGCAGGGAGTCCTGCACGGGATACTCCAGGAACGACGCCAGGCGGACGACCTCCTGCGAGTAGCGCTGGGGCGCGCCGCCGGTGACGATGACCGCCGCGGCGCCGGCCGCCAGCCCGGCTGCCGCCACCCCTGCGCGCCTGAACAGAGCCGGCCGAAGCATGTGGGTGCGCCGGAATGGCTGCTCGACGTAGCGCCAGCTGAGCGTCGCCAGAACCAGAGAGAGGCCGGCGATCGCGGCCTGCTGCACATGCGTCAGATCCTCGGCGCCCGTGGCGATGCGCGTCAATGCGATCAACGGCCAGTGCCAGAGATAAAGCGAGTAGGAGATCAGGCCCACGAACGCCAACGGCCGCCATGACAACAGGCGCGCGATAAGCCCGCCGCATTCCCCCGCGTAGATGACCAGAGCCGCGCCCAGGCACGGCGCCAGCGCGGCCGCCCCCGGGAAGGGCGTGGCGGCGTTGAGCTTCAGCATGCTTGCGGCAATGAGCGCCAATCCAAGGAGGCCGAGTGGGGAGGCGAGCCGCGGCGCCTTCAGGCGCGGCGCGGCCTTGAGCGCGAGCAGGGCGCCAAGGCCCAGCTCCCAGGCCCGGCTGTGCGGCAGGTAGAAGGCCGCCGCCGAGTCGGTGCGGGCCTGGATCGCGCTGGCGGCGAAGGAGGCCGCCGCGAGCGCCGCCAGGACCAGCAGCATGCCGCGCCGCGGCAGTTTGTGGAGCGCCGCCAGCATCAGCGGGAAGACGAGATAGAACTGTTCCTCGACCGCCAACGACCAGGTGTGCAGCAGCGGCAGTTCGGCCGCGCTCGGAGCGAAATAGTTGGAATTCAGCCAGAAATAGAAATTCGAGGCCGACAGCGTCGCCGCCAGCAATGAGTCGCCATAGTCGCGGAAGGGCGCCGGATAGAGAACAGCCGCCGCCGCCGTGGTGGTCGCCGCCAGCACGACCACGAGCACCGGCGCGATTCGCCGGATCCGTCGCTCGTAGAAGCGCGCCAACGAGAAGCTCGAGTTCTCGAGATCGGCCGCTAGGAGGCCGGTGATCAGATATCCGGAGACCACGAAGAAGACGTCGACGCCGACGAAGCCGCCTGGGATCCGCGCGACGCCCAGGTGGAACGCCATGACGCCGAGGACCGCGATCGCTCGGAGGCCGTCGATATCGCCGCGATACTTCATGCCCTTGCCCCCAAACCGGCAGGACTGCAGGCGCAACTTACACCATTTATTACCGAGCGTAAGCAGGCGAAGAACTTACAAAAGATGGATCGATCCCACCGACTTGAAGACGATTGGCCGTCAACTGGGCCATTTTAGCGTGATCTTTTCGCCTGCTGAGCGAAATCTCAACAAGCTGAAGCTTCCAGCACAGCCGCTGCCGCAACTGTTATGATCTGCCTAGAGACTATTTAAGGTTGGCTTATCGCTGCTTCCGGCTTGCGGGAGAGGCTGGCGCGCGATGCTCGGACCCGGTATGATCTCATTGAAAAATCTATACTTAAGCCATATGAGCGCCGCCGAAAACGCCGCCCCTGACGTCGATGAGGTCGACGGCGCCTTCGATCCTCGGAGGCCTATCGATCCTGCGCGCGCCCTCGTCCCCGCCGTTCGTCGACTGAACGAACAACGGGTCGCCCGTGGGTTCTGGCCGAAGATCCGCAAGGCGGCGGCGCAGATTCCCTTCGCGGCCGACGCCCTGGCGGTGTGGTACTGCGCGCGCGACGACAAGACGCCCACGTCCGCAAAAGGCATGATGCTGGCGGCGCTCGCCTATTTCGTGCTGCCGTCGGACGCCCTGCCGGACTTCATCCCGATGCTGGGCTACACCGACGATGCGGCCGTGTTCGCCGCCTTGCTGCGCCTGGTCGGCAGCAACCTCAAACCGCGCCACCGACTGGCGGCGCGCGAGGCGATCGTCCGGATCAGGGCCGAGGACTGACGGCGCCGGGCGTCGGTCTGGTCAGGCGTGACCGATCTGGCCTTCTTCGGCCTTGCGGGCCGCGTAGACCCCGGCGAAGTCGATCGGATCAAGCATGAAAGGCGGATAGCCGCCCTCCGCCGTGACGTCGGCGATGATCCGCCGCGCAAAGGGGAAGAGGTAGCGCGGGCATTCGATCAGCAGCACCGGCTCGATCTCCTCGGCGCCGACGCCGGTGATCTGGAACACGCCGCCGTACAGCAGCTCGACCACGAACAGTGGGCCGTCCTCGCGCGTCGCCCGGGCCGACAGCTTGAGGTCGACCTCGAACAGGCCGTCGTCGCGACCACGGGCATTCATCTCCACGCCCAGGTCGATCTGCGGCTGTGGCGCGCCGGCCCGCAGGGTGTCGGGCGCGCGGGGGTTTTCGAACGAGAAGTCGCGCACGAATTGCGCCAGGATGCGGATGCCCGGGGGCTCGGCCTGGTCGGGCGTATCCGCGCCGGCGTCGATGTGGGTCATTGGAAGTTCGAGATCCGTGCTTGAATGCGCGACGTTTACGCATCAGTTGGTCGCGCGGGCTATCATGGCGCCTTGACCGATGCAACGTCGCCCCTGACGGGGACGTTGCACCGTCCTATATAGGGTTACTGAGGTCCTCGCTCCTGGCCTGAAGAGACATCGTTGCAAGTTCTCGAACTCATCATCTTCGCCGGCCTCGCTGCGGTCGTGCTCTATCAGCTCTACTCCGTACTGGGGCGGCGCGTGGGGCGGCAGCCGGAGGAACACACGGCGCCTGAGCCTGCCGGCCCGGTGACGCGGCCGACGGATCGTCCGTTGGAAGCGGCCGAGGAAGGCGTCAGCCTCACGGGATTGGCCGCCGTCCGGGCGCGCGATCCGGCCTTCGACGTCGCCGCCTTCCTGGGCGGGGCCAAAAGCGCCTATGAAATGATCGTGAAGGGATTCGCGGCGGGCGACCGCACGACCCTGCGCAATCTGCTGGCGCCGAACGTCATGGCCAGCTTCGACAGCGCGATCGCCGCGCGCGAGGCGGAGGGCCGCACCGAAAGCGTCGAGTTCCTGCATGCGCCCAGGGCCGACCTGGAGAAGGCTGAGATCATCGGCGCGGGCGACCTCGCGCGCATGACCGTCCGCTTCCTGGCCGAGTTCCGCAGCCGCTCGAAGGGCCCCGAGGGCGAAGCAGTCGAAGACCGGCGCACGGCGGAGCTCTGGAGCTTCGAGCGCAATCTCAGGAGCCGCGACCCTAACTGGACCCTGGTCCACGTCGACGCCGCAGAGGCCTGATCCTCCGTGAAGCCGGGTCTGGCCGCAGCGGCGCTCGCCGTCCTGAGCCTCGCCGCCTGCGCCACGCCGCCCAGGCCCGCGCCGCTTCCCTCCCCATTTCCGCCCGCTCCCGCGCCGCCGACGCCGGCCCCCGCGCCGGAGCGGATCATTCCGCTCGCAGAGCTGCCGGGCTGGTCGGCCGAGGACCATGCCGGCGCCTTCGCCGCATTTCGCGAGACCTGCCAGGCGGCCCGCGATCCGGAGCTGGCGCGGATCTGCCGCGAGGCCAAGGCCAACGGCCTCCTGGACCCGGCCAGCGCGCGCAGCTTCTTCGAGGCCGAGTTCGAGGCCGAGCGGCTCGAGGGCGAGGGGGTTCTCACCGCCTATTACGCACCGGTCTATGAAGCGCGGCGCGCGCCCGACGCGGAGTTTCGGGCCCCGCTGCGCGCCAAGCCCGCGGACCTGAAGGTGGTCGATGCCGGCCTGTTCGATCCCGCCCAGGCCGGACGGCCCGGCGCCGCCGTCGACCCGGGCTTCGGGCCGCTGCTGCCTTATCCGGACCGGGCCAACATCGAGGCCGGCGCGCCGGACGCGCCGCTGGCATGGATGCGGCCGGAAGACCTCTTCTTCCTGCAGATCCAGGGCTCCGGCGTTCTGGTGTTCGATGACGGCGAGCGGGTGAAGGCGCTCTACGCCGCCAACAACGGCCGGCCGTTCATCGGCATCGCCAACGTCATGCGCGATCGTGGCCTGCTGACCGCCGACGACACCTCGGCCGAGTCCATCCATCGCTGGTTGGCCGACCACCGCGGCCCCGAGGCAGACGCGCTGATGCAGCTCAACCCGCGCTACGCCTTCTTCAACCTCGCCCCAGACGACGGCCGCCCTCCGGTGGGCGCGGCCAACGTGTCCTTGCCCGCCGGGCGCGCCGTGGCGGTGGACCGTCTGCGCCATCCGATGGGCGAACTCATGTGGATCGACGCCGAGGCCCCGGTTCTGAAGGGCGCCTTCCCGGCCTACCGCCGCCTCGTCGTGGCGCTCGACACGGGCGGCGCGATCCAGGGGCCGGTGCGCGCCGACCTCTACCTGGGGCAGGGGCCGGCGGCGGGCGCGGAAGCGGGACGGGTCCGCCACACGCTTCGGCTCTACAGGCTGATTCCCAAGCGGGCCGTCCCTTGAAACGCCCGCTCAAGCCCGAAGAACTGCGGGTCTGGGGCGTGGTCACGGGCACGGTGCACCCTCTGCCCGGGCGGGTCGTCCTCGCGCCGCCGCCGACGGCGGAGGCCGCCGCCACGGGCCCGGCGGCCCGGGTTCCGCCTACGTCGGCGGCGAAACCGCAGCCCGCGCCTCGGGCCCGCTCCGACGTGGACGGCATCGAGCCCAACCGCCGCCACCGCATCGCCCGCGAGCGCGATCCGATCGGCGCTCGCCTCGACCTGCACGGCTACGATCAGGACCGCGCCCGTGCGGCGCTTGAATCCTTCCTGCGCCGCGCCTGGGACGAGGGCTATCGGTCCGTGCTGGTGATCACCGGCAAGGGAGTGCAAGGGGACGGCGTCCTGCGCCGCCGCGCGCCCGAATGGCTGGCCTCGCCCGGCCTCGCGCCGATCGTCGCCGGCATCTCTGAAGCCCACCGCCGCCATGGCGGGGAAGGCGCGCTCTACGTGGCGCTGAGACGCAAGCCGCGGGGCTAGATCGCTCTTCCCAGGGGATCAGGTCCTCAGGCGCCAGCCGGTCTTGAAGATCCAGCCGATCAGCGCCAGGCAGAGGATCATGAACCCGGCGGTGGCCGCGAGGCTTACGCCGACGCCGACGTCCGAGACCCCGTAGAAGGCCCAGCGGAAGCCGCTGACCAGATAGACCACGGGATTGAACAGGGCGACCGCCTGCCAGAACTCCGGCAGCATGCGGATCGAGTAGAAGCTTCCGCCTAAGAAGGTCAGCGGAGTGATAACCAGCATCGGAATGATCGAGAGCTTCTCGAACCCGTCCGCCCAGACGCCTGTCAGGAAGCCGAACAGGCTGAAGGTGATCGAGGTCAGCACCAGGAAGCCGGCCATCCAGACCGGGTGCTCGACCTCGAAGGGAACGAAGACGCGGGCCGTGATCAGGATGATCAGCCCCAGCATCACCGACTTGGTGGCCGCGGCTCCGACGTAGCCCAGCACGATCTCGGTCGCGGAGATGGGCGCCGAGAGCACCTCGTAGATCGTGCCGGCGAACTTGGGCATGTAGATGCCGAACGAGCCGTTCGAGATGCTCTCGGTCAGGATCGACAGCATGATCAGGCCAGGCACGATGAAGGCGCCGTAGGAGACGCCGTCGATGCTCTGCATCCGGCTGCCGATCGCCGCCCCGAAGACGATGAAATAGAGCGAGGTGGTGATCACCGGGGCTGCGATCGACTGCACCAGGGTGCGGAAGGTGCGCGCCATTTCGAAACGGTAGATGGCGCTCACGGCGTGGAGGTTCATGCGCGGCCCCTCACGAGGCTGACGAAGATCTCCTCCAGCGAGCTCTGGGCGGTCTGCAGATCCTTGAAGTCGACGCCCCGCTTGGAAAGCTCCCGCAGCAGTTCGGCGATGCCCGTGTGCTCGGCGTGGGCGTCGAAGGTGTATACGAGGTCGGAGCCGCCGGCGGCCAGTTCGAGTTGGTAGCCGTCGAGCCCGGCGGGTATCGCGGCGAGCGGCTCCTGCAGATGCAGTGTGAGCTGCTTCTTGCCGAGCTTGCGCATCAGCGCCTGCTTCTCCTCGACCAGGATCAGCTCGCCGCGGGAGATGACGCCGATCCTGTCGGCCATCTCCTCGGCCTCCTCGATGTAGTGAGTGGTCAGGATGATGGTGACGCCGCTCTCCCGCAGGCCGCGCACCATCTCCCACATGTCCCGGCGCAGCTCGACGTCGACGCCGGCGGTGGGTTCGTCGAGGAACAGGATGCGCGGCTCGTGGCTCAGCGCCTTGGCGATCATCACCCGCCGCTTCATCCCGCCGGACAAGGCGCGAAGCTGGACGTCCTTCTTGTCCCACAGCGAAAGGTCCTTCAGCACCTTCTCGATGTGCGCGGGGTTGGCGGGCTTGCCGAACAGTCCGCGCGAGAAGGTGACCGTGTCCCAGACGGTTTCGAACGCGTCGGTCACCAGCTCCTGCGGCACCAGGCCGATCTTCGAGCGCGCAGCGCGGTACGCGCTGCGGATGTCGTGGCCGTCGGCGGTCACCCGGCCGGCCGTGGGCCGCACCAGGCCGCAGACGACCCCGATCAGAGTGGTCTTGCCGGCGCCGTTCGGGCCGAGCAGGGCGAAGATCTCGCCTTGCCGGATCTCCAGGTCGACGCCCTTGAGCGCCTGGAACCCGCCCGCATAGGTCTTGGCCAGGCCCTCGATGGTGATGATCGGATGCACGCGTCCCCTCTGGTGCGGTCTAGGTAGGGTCGGCGGCCGTCGGCTGCAATGAAGCCCATGCGCCTCTCCCTGCGGAGTGGGCTAGGTCAGCAGATCCAGCAACGCCTCGGCCCAAGGACGTTCCCGGGATCGCGGCGCCGACACGATGGGGACATCGCTGGCGAAGGCGCCGATCAGTTCAACGGTCTCGGCGAAGTCGGGGGCCTCGGCGCTGGCGTCTTCGCTCACCACCAGCGCCAGGACCGGCAGCCCGCGCGCCCGCATCACCTCCAGCGCGGTAAGCAGGTGGCTGATCGCGCCCAGATAGCTCCCGCCGACCAGGATCGAGGGCAGGCCCAGCCGCGCGGGCAGGTCGAGCGCGAGCCCGTCCTCGGCGATCGGCGACATCAGGCCGCCGGCGCCTTCGAGCAGCCGCAACTCCGCCTGGCTGGATGCGAGCCAGCCGCGGCAGCGGGCCAGGAGATCGTCCAATGCGAGCCGCACGCCCTCCCGCCGCGCGGCGAGCGGCGGCGCCAGCGGCGCGCGGAACCGCAGCGGCGACATGGCGTCCAGTCCCTCTTGCCCGCGCCCGAGCGCCGCGAGCAGCCGGCCGGCGTCGCTCTCCGCCCAGTCGCCCGGGTCGAAGCCGCTCAGCACCGGCTTGAAGGCGTCGCACGCGAGCCCGCGCGCGCGCGCGGCGCGGATCAGGGCGGCGGCGACATGGGTCTTGCCGACGTCGGTGTGGGCGCCGGCGACGTAGAGGATCAAGGGGAGAGCCATGGCCGGACGGCTTCGATCAGCTGGTCGACCTGCGCCTCCGTGTGTGCGGAGGAAAAGGCGAGCCGCAGGCGCGCCGTGCCCGCGGGCACCGTGGGGGGCCGGATCGGGACGACGAGCAGGCCTTTGCTCTCCAGGTCGCGGGCGGCGGCGAGCGCAGTCTCAGCTTCGCCGAGCACGATCGGCACCACCGCGCTCTCGGCCGGGGGCAGGTTCAGGGCGGCGGTGAGCCGCCGGGCGCGGGCGATGGGCGCGGCCACCCGCTCCGGCTCGCGCGCGATGACGTCGAGCGCCGCCAGAGCCGCGGCGGCGTTCGCCGGCGGCAGGCCGGTCGAGTAGACGACGGTGCGGGCGCGGGTCTTGATGAAGTCGATCACGGGACCGGTCGCGCAGACATAGGCGCCATAGCCGCCGATCGCCTTGGAGAGGGTGCCCATCTGCAGGTCGACGCGCGCCTCCGGGAACAGCCGGGCCGAGCCCGCGCCGCCGCCGACCACGCCCAGGCCATGGGCGTCGTCGACCAGCAGCCAGGCGTCGTGCGCCAGGCAGACGCGGCTGATCTCGTCGAGCGGCGCCAGGTCCCCGTCCATTGAGAAGACGCCGTCGGTGGCCACCAGCGCCTTGCCCGCGGCGCTCCGCCGGGCGGCCAGCTTGGCGGCGAGGTCCGCCACGTCGTTGTGCCGGAAGCTGACCACCTCGCCGCCGGACAGCTGGGCGCCGCTCCAGATGCAGGCGTGCGCCAGCTCGTCGACCAGGATGAGATCCTTGGGGCCGATGAAGGTGGGGATGATGCCGGCGTTGGCCAGATAGCCCGAGCCGAAGACGCAGGCGGCCTCCGTCCCCTTGAGCCCCGCGAGCCGCCCCTCGAGCTCGGCGAACAGCGGGCAGTCGCCGGTGATCAGCCGCGAGGCGCCCGCGCCCGTCCCATGGAGATCGATTGCGCGCTGGGCGGCGGCCTTGACCTCGGGGTGATGCGAGAGGCCCAGGTAGTCGTTGCAGGAGAACGAGATCAGCCGGCGTCCCCCGCGTTCGGCGAAGACGCCGTCCAGCCGGTGGGTGGGCTTCAAGGTGCGCATCAGGCTGACGGCCGAGAGCTCGTCGATCTTGCCTTGCGCATAAACGGTGAGGGTGTCGGTCACCGCCTCGCTATGCCCCAGCGCGCGCTCGTGCGAAAGAGCCGCGATTTCAAGCTGAAGGGAGCGGAGATGGGCGACCCCGAATGGCTGGCGGCCGGCGCCGGCCACGTCTGGCGGCCCTACTGCCAGATGAAGACCGCGCCCGCGCCGCTGCCGGTGGCCAGGACCGAAGGCGCGCGGTTGATCCTGGAGGACGGGCGCGAGCTGGTCGACGGCGTCGCCTCGTGGTGGACCGCCTGCCACGGCTACAATCACCCGCACATCCGCTCGGCGATCGAGGCGCAGCTGGCGCGCGCGCCGCATCTCATGTTCGGCGGCCTGGCGCACGAGCCGGCCTACCGGCTGGCTGCCCGGCTCGCGGCGCTGCTGCCGGGCGACCTCAATCACGTCTTCTTCGCCGAATCCGGCTCCGTGTCGGTCGAGATCGCCATGAAGATGGCGCTGCAGTACTGGATCAACCGCGGCGTTCAGGGACGCACGCGCTTCCTCTCCTTCCTGGGCGGCTATCACGGCGACACGCTGGCCGCGATGACGGTGTGCGATCCGGAAGAGGGGATGCACGCCCTGATCTCAGGCGTCTTGCCGGCCCAGCACATCGTCGGCCTGCCCGTCGACGCCGCCTCCGAAGCCGCGCTCGCCGCCGTCCTCGCCGCTCGCGCGGGCGAGCTGGCGGCCATCCTTGTCGAGCCCCGCGTGCAGGGTGCGGGCGGCATGCTCTTCCACGACGACGAGGTCCTGCGGCGCCTGCGCCGGCTGGCCGACGCGCACGGGCTGCTGCTGATCTTCGACGAGATCTTCGTCGGGTTCGGCCGCACGGGCGACCTCTTCGCCTGCGAGGGCGCAGGCGTGGTTCCGGACATCATCACCCTTTCCAAGGCGCTCACCGGCGGGACCCTGCCGCTGTCGGCGGCGATCGCGACGGGGCGGGTGTTCGACGCCTTCTGGTCCGACGATCCGGGCGCGGCGCTGATGCACGGGCCGACCTACATGGGCAATCCGCTGGCTTGCGCAGCGGCGAACGCCTCGCTTGATCTTTTCGAGACCGGGGCCTGGCGGGCCGATGTCGCGCGCATCGCGCGAGGCCTGCGCGACGGCCTGGACCCCTGCCGCGCGGCGTCCGGCGTGGTCGACGTGCGCGTCATGGGCGCGATCGGCGTGGTTGAGCTCGACCGGCCGGTGAACGCCGGCGTGCTCGGGCAGCGCTTCGAAGAGGAGGGCGTCTGGATCCGGCCCGTGGGCAAGGTGATCTACCTCACCCCGCCGTTCATCACCTCGGACGCGGAGCTGGAGCGGCTGACCGGCGCGGTGAGGAAGGTGGTGATCAAGTAACCGATGTCATCCCGGACAGCCGCTGCGCGGCTTCCGGGATGACAATCTATTTCATCGTCATCGGCCGCATCTTGAGGTCGGCCAGCAGGGCGGCGTCCTCGTCCTGGTCAGGGTTCGAGGTGGTGAGCAGCTTGCCGCCGACGAAGATGGAGTTTGCTCCCGCCAGGAAGCAGAGCGCCTGCAGCTCCTTCGACATGTGCTCGCGGCCGGCCGAGAGGCGCACCACCGATTTCGGGCAGACCAGGCGCGCCACCGCGATCATGCGCACGAATTCGAGCGGGTCCACCGGAGCGGCGCCGCCGAGCGGCGTGCCCGGGATCGGCATCAGGTCGTTGATCGGCAGGCTGTCCGGATGCGCCGGCAGCGCCGCCAGCTGCTGCAGGAGGCCCGCGCGGTCGCGGCGCGTCTCGCCCATGCCGACGATGCCGCCGCAGCAGGTGGACAGGCCCGCATCGCGCACCGCGGCCAGCGTTTCCAGCCGGTCCTGGTAGGTCCGGGTCGTGACCACCTTGCCGTAGTACTCCGGCCCGGTGTCGAGGTTGTGATTGTAGTAGTCGAGACCGGCGTCTTTCAGCGCCACCGCCTGCTCGGGCTTCAGCATGCCGAGCGTCGCGCAGGTCTCCAGGCCGAGCGCCTTCACGCCGGAGATCATTGCGGCGACCTTCGGCAGGTCGCGATCCTTCAGGTCGCGCCAGGCGGCGCCCATGCAGAAGCGCTGCGCCCCGCCCTCGCGGGCGGCCTTGGCCGCCGCGATCACGGCGTCCGCCTCCATCAGCTTGGAGGCCGGCGTCCCGGTCTGGAAGTGCTGCGACTGGCTGCAGTAGCCGCAGTTTTCCGCGCAGCCCCCGGTCTTCACCGACAACAGCTGGGAAAGCTGCACCTCGGTCGGGTCGAACCAGCGCCGGTGCACGTCGGCCGCGCGGAACACCAGCTCGGTGAACGGCAGCTCGAACAGCGCCTCGACCTCCTCCACCGTCCAATCGTGGCGCGGTTGGGCGGGATCGATCGCGGCCACGGGCAGGACAGGCGCGTTCATGCCGGCTCCTTGAGGGGACTGACTCCGTTCCGGACCTATACGCCAAAGGCTCGAACGGCAACCGCGACGAGGCAGGCGCGTTGGTCGGCCGTGGGCGCACCTTCGGAAAAGTTGATACAGTGCAAGCCACGCGCCTTCCGGCGATGTTAGCTTGGCGCGGGCGAGAGTGACGATGCCGCAGCCTCAGGAAATCGAGCTCAAGTTCCTTTGCGCGCCGGATGACCTCGGGCGCGTGTTCGCCGCGGCGCCCGATGGCGACGAGGATGCGCGCGAGCTGATCAGCGTCTATTTCGATACGCCGGAGCGCGACCTGCAGAAGGTCGGCGCCTCCCTGCGGGTCCGCGAAAGCCAGGGCCAGCGGGTGCAGACGCTGAAGCGTGGCGATGGGCTGGCGCGCGAGGAGCATGAGGCGCCGCTCGCAGGCGACGCGCCGGACGTGCGATTGGGGCCGCTGGCCGAGCTGCTGCCACAGGGCGCCCGGGCCGAGCTTCGCCCCGCCTTCCATGTGCGAGTGCTGCGCCGCCAGCGGCTGGTGCGCTTCGAAGGCGCCGAGATCGAGCTGGCGCTGGACCAGGGCGAGGTGCGCGGCGGGCGCCGCTCCAGCCCCATCAGCGAGGTTGAGCTGGAACTGAAGTCCGGAGAGCCCGCCGCCCTGTTCGGCCTCGCGCGTCAGCTCAGCCATGCCGCGCCGATCTATCTGTCTTTCGCCAGCAAGGCCCAGCGCGGGCAGGCTCTGGTGGCGGGAAGCCCGCTGCACGCGCACCGCCGCGCGCGCCTGGCGCTAGCGGCCGACGCCACGGTCGCGGCTGTCTTCCAAGGCGTTGGGCGGAGCACGTTGGAATCTGTCGCCGCTAATGCGGAGGTGCTGCGCGATCACGCCGATCCCGACGCGCTGCATCAGCTCAGGGTCGCGGCCCGCACATTGCGGAGCGCGCTGTCGACTTTCAAAAGCGTGGTCGCCGACGGCGGGTTCGAGCGGACCAAGGCGGAGCTGCGTTGGTTGGCCAAGGCCTGCGACCAGGCCCGCAACCTCGACGTCTTCGCCGCGGAAGCCGATGCGGCGGCGAAGGTCGGTCCCCCGCCAAAAGGCCTGCCGCCGCCCGCGGGCCTGGCGGCGCTCACCGCCGCGCTCGAAGCGGCGCGCGCGCGGGCGCAGGCCGACGTCGCCCAGGCCGTCGGCTCGACCCGGTTCCGCGACCTGCTGATCGACGTGACGGGATGGGTGGAGACCGGCGACTGGCTGCAGCGTCCGGAGGCTGGCCAGCCGGCCCGGCCCTTCGCCTCGCGCGTGCTGGACAAGCGCCGGCGGAAGGTTCTGACGGACGGCCGCAGCCTGGAAACGGTGAGCGACGAGTTTCGGCATCAGGTCCGCATCGATGCGAAGAAGCTGCGCTACGCGGCCGAGGGCTTCCAGGGCCTGTTCAAGCGCAAGGCCGCGGGACGTTTCATCGACAAGCTCAAGGATCTTCAGGACGAGCTTGGCGCGTTGAACGACCTGTCCACCCAGGAAGCCATGCTTACGAGCCTCAGCATGAGTTCGGACGCGGCCTTCGCCGCCGGAGAGCTCGTGGGGCGGAAGGCCGCTGGCAAGGCGGCGCACCTGGCGAAGGCGGCGAAATCGCTAGAGCGCCTGCACGACGTAAAGATATTTTGGGATTAGGGAAATCTTGTTGCAGCCGAGAAAAATTTAGCGGCTTGATGCTGGAGCGCCTCCACAATTGGCGGCGTTGAAAACAGAGCTTCGCCCCGAGCGGAGCCGGAGGATGCGACAGGGAAAGGATGGGCCGCATGAAGCGGACCGTGATGATCGCGCTCGGCCTTGCGTTGGCCGCAGCGAACGCCCAAGCCGCTCCAGCTCACGCTAGGTGGATGGGAGAAGCCACCTGCGCCGCGTGGCCGAGCAGCCAATCCTACAACGAAGCCGATAAGGCCCTGCTGCTCAACTGGGTGCTGGGCTGGCTGTCGCGCAGCGGCAAGGACGGCGCCGACGTCCTGGCCCGGGTCGACCAGCCGTCCGTCAGCCGATGGGTCGACCGGTACTGCGCGGCCAATCCCACCGACACCCTGATCTCCGCGGCGGCCCGCCTCGAGACGGAGCTCGCTGGCAGCGCCAGCGTCAGCCGGCTGTAGGGCCGCCCAATCACATAAAGATTTCTTTATGTGTTCCTTGCCGCTCGTCGCGACGGCCGGTATAGAGCCGCGACCGGCATCGCGACTGCGCGCAAGGATCCTGAAGACCATGACCGACTATCTCGTGAAGGACATCGGCCTCGCCGACTGGGGCCGCAAGGAGATCGAGATCGCCGAAACCGAGATGCCCGGCTTGATGGCGGTGCGGGCGGAGTTCGGGAAGGACCAGCCGCTGAAAGGCGCGCGGATCGCCGGCTCCCTGCACATGACCATCCAGACGGCCGTGCTGATCGAGACCCTGCAGGCGCTGGGTGCTGAGGTGCGCTGGGCGTCTTGCAACATTTTCTCCACCCAGGACCACGCGGCCGCGGCGATCGCCGCGCGCGGCACGCCGGTGTTCGCGGTGAAGGGCGAGACGCTCGTTGAGTACTGGGAATACGCCCACCGCATCTTCGAATGGTCGGATGGCGGCTACCCGAACCTGATCCTCGACGACGGCGGCGACGCGACCCTGCTTTGCGTGCTGGGCCCCAAGGCCGAGAAGGATCCTTCCGTCCTCGGCGAGCCGACCAACGAGGAAGAGGAAGCGCTCTACGCGGTGATGAAGCGCTACCTGAAGGAGAAGCCCGGCTTCTATTCGGCGATCCGCGACGCCATCAAGGGCGTCTCCGAAGAGACCACCACGGGCGTTCACCGGCTCTACCAGATGGCGGATCGCGGCGAACTGCCGTTCCCAGCGATCAACGTCAACGACAGCGTCACCAAGTCGAAGTTCGACAATCTCTACGGCTGCCGCGAGAGCCTCGTCGACGGCATCCGCCGCGCGACCGACGTCATGCTGGCGGGCAAGGTCGCGGTGGTGTGCGGCTACGGCGACGTGGGCAAGGGCTCGGCGGCGTCCTTGCGCAGCGGCGGCGCCCGGGTGGTGGTGACCGAGATCGACCCGATCTGCGCCCTGCAGGCGGCGATGGAGGGCTATGAGGTCAACACCCTGGACGACGTCGTCGACCGCGCCGACATCTACGTCACCGCGACCGGCAACAAGGACGTCATCACCGTCGACCACATGCGGCGAATGAAGAACAACGCCATCGTCTGCAACATCGGCCACTTCGACTCGGAAATTCAGATCGCCGGCCTGAAGAACTTCAAGTGGGACAAGATCAAGGATCAGGTCCACCACGTGGAGTTCCCGGACGGCAAGAAGATCATCGTCCTCTCCGAAGGGCGGCTGGTGAACCTCGGCAATGCGACCGGCCACCCGAGCTTCGTGATGAGCGCTTCCTTCACAAACCAGACCCTCGCTCAGATTGAGCTCTGGCAGCACGGCAAGAAATACGCGACCAAGGTCTACACCCTGCCCAAGCATCTCGATGAAAAGGTCGCCATGCTGCACCTGGATAAGCTTGGCGCGAAGCTCACCCGCCTGAGCGACGAGCAGGCGGCCTACATCGGGGTGGCGCAAACCGGTCCGTTCAAGCCCGACCACTACCGGTACTGATCCATAGGTTGTAAGGATCGCCGCCATGCCAGTGGCGCTGATCCTTTCATCCTTCGTCGCGGCCTCGCGTATCGGCGGCGGCGCGCAGCAATATGTCCTCGCCGCACACCGGATCGACCCGGTGCTGGCCCCCACGGTGCTTTTCGGCCGCAGCCCGGCCCTGGGCTCGGCCGCAGATGTGACCGAGCCCGAGGCGCTTCGTCGGATGCTGGCCGACATCGAGGCCGACGCCACCTTCGGCGAGGTCGATCTGGTGATCACCGGCCATTTCTCCCTGCCCGAGCAGGTGGACATCGCCGCCGACCTGCTCGATCGGGTGCGTGCGAGCGCCGGCCGGGCGCCCATCGTGCTGGTGGATCCGATCATGGGCGACGCGCCCAAGGGCCTCTATGTGAAGCCGGAGGTCGCCGAGGCGCTCGCCGACCGGCTGGTTCCCCGCGCCGACTGGATCACCCCCAATCGCTGGGAGCTGGAGCGGCTCGCCGGCGGGCCGATCGCCGATGCGCGCGCGGCCGCCGACGCCTGCCGCAGGCTCGGCCGGCGCGCCGTAGTCACCTCCGTGCCCGCCCGAGAGGACGAGATCGGGCTGCTCTACTGCGACGACGAGCAGGCCGTGCTGTTCGCCCACCCGAAGCTGACCCATGCGCCGAACGGATCGGGCGACCTGGTGACCGCCAGCTTCGGCGCGGGCCTGGTGGAGGGCCTCACGCCGCTCGCCGCCGCCGAGCGCGCCGCTCGGGTCGCCGCGGAGATGGTCCTCGCCGCGGAGGCGTGGAACTCGACGGCCCTGCCGATCGTCGCCCTCGCCGACCGCATCGTGAGCCCGCGCGCGGCGGTTCGTATCGAGAAGGTCTGACCGCCATGGCCCGAGCCGCCGTCCGCTTGCGCATAGAAGGCCGCGTCCAGGGCGTCGGCTATCGGTGGTGGACGGTGGCTGAAGCGACGCGGCTGGGCCTCGACGGCTGGGCGCGCAACCGCACGGACGGCTCCGTCGAGGTGCTGGCGATCGGCGCGCCCGACGCTCTCGACGCGTTGGCGACCGCCTGCGCCCAGGGTCCGTCGGCGGCGCGCGTCACCGCCGTTCGCCGCTCGCCCGGCGAGGATGACGGCAGCCAGGGCTTCGACCAGCGCCCGACGGTCTGAGATCGCGGGTGGCGCGCGGGTGTCCCGCGCGTTAAGGGGGCTTGCCATGGTCGACATCGCCGGGTTCGCCGCCCCTCGCTTCGCCGCCGTCAAGGACATCTTCGCCGCCAGCTTCGAGGGGGGCCTGGAGCTAGGCGCGCGTTTCTCGGTGGTGCAGGCAGGCGAGTTGGTCGTCGACCTGTGGGGCGGGCACGCCGACCGGGCCCGCACCCGGCCGTTCGATGACCGTACGCTCACGCCGGTCTTCTCCACCACCAAGGCGATCGCCGCCCTGCTGATCGCCCGGGCGGTGGAGGCGGGCCAGGTCGCTTACGACGAGCCCGTCGCCCGGCTCTGGCCGGAATTCGCTCAGGCCGGAAAGGCCGCCGTCACCATGGAGCAGGCGCTCTCGCACCAGGCGGGCCTCTGCGGCTTTCCGGAGCCGATGGACCCGGCGCTCTGGTTCGACTGGGACGCGATCTGCGCCAAGCTCGCCGCCATGACGCCGCTTTGGCCTCCCGGAACGGCCAGCGGCTATCACCCGGTCACCTTCGGCTATCTCGCCGGCGAGATCTTCCGCCGCGCGACCGGCCGCACGATGGGAGCGGCGCTGCGGGAGGATTTCGCCCAGCCCTATGGGCTCGACCTCTGGATCGGCCTGCCGGATGCGGAGTTCTCCCGCGTGGCGGACGTGCAGCGGCCGCCTCGGACGCCCGACTTCGGCGATCTCAACGAACCGACGCGGGCAGCCTTCCTCAACGCCTGGTCCTCGCCCGGCGGACGCGGCCAGGCCGAATGGCGCCGCATGGAGCTGCCGTCCGCCAACGGCCACGCCACGGCCGAAGCGCTTGCGCGGCTGATGGGCGCCCTGGCAAACGACGGCTGGCTGGACGGGGACCAGATCCTGACGCCTGCGGTGATCGCCGAAGCGGCGCGCCAGCGGATTGTGGGCCAGGACCTGGTGCTGCCCTTCATCATGAGCTGGGGCGCAGGCTTCATGCGCAACGGGACCGAGCAGCCCTGGGGACTGGCCGCCGAAAGCTTCGGCCATTCCGGATGGGGTGGATCCTGCGCCGTAGCCGACCCCCAGACCAAGCTCGGCTTCGGCTACGTCATGAACAAGCAGGGCGTGAAGCTGATGGGCGACGAACGACCCAAGCGCCTGATCGAGGCGGTGTACGCCGCGCTCTGACGGCGCTCATGCGTTGATCTACTCCGCCGCCTCCGCCAGCTGCTCCACCGCCTGCTGCACGCGACGCGCACGGCGCCAGGCGGCGAAGGCGAACACCGCGACGCCGGCCCAGATCAGGCCGAACGAGGCCCCACGCAGGGCGCTGAAGGCTTCACCCTGCATCAGGCCCATGAAGAAGGTCAGGGTCGGGGCGATGAACTGCAGGAAGCCCATGGTCGAGAATGGGATCCGCCGCGCGGCCCAGGCGAACAGCACCAGCGGCATGGCGGTGATCGGGCCCGACGCGACCAGCAGGGCGCTGAGCGCGAGACCGCCGCCGAAGTGGCTTTGGCCGCGGGCCTGGAGCCAGAGGATGTACGACAGGGCCGGAACCGCGAGAAGCGCGCATTCGACCAGAAAGCCGGTCTGGGCGTCGGCGGTGATGCGCTTGCGCACCACGCCGTAGGCCCCGAAGCTGACCGCCAGCGCCAGCGAAATCCACGGAAGGTGGCCGAGCGCCAGGGCCTGGATTGCGACGCCTACCGCGGCCAAGGCGATCGCGGCGATCTCGACACGGCCGAGACGTTCACCGAACAGCAGCGCGCCGGCCACCATCATCAGCAGCGGCAGGATGAAGTAGCCGAGGCTGGTCTCCAGCACTCGTCCGCTGTTGACCGCCCAGATGAACAGGCTCCAGTTGACCGCGATCAGGCTGGCGGAGAGCGCCAGCCAGCCCACCATGCGCGGGTTGCGGAAGGCCGCCACGACGGCGCGGCCCTGGCGGGCGCCCACCACGATGGCGAGACCGGCCGGCGCGGCCCACAGGATGCGGTGCGCCAGGATCTCCCAGGCGCCGGAGCCCATGCGGCCAAGCAGCTGGAAGAACAGGGGCAGCAGCCCCCAGGTCACGTAACAGGAGATCCCCGCCGCCGTCGCCAGCCGGGTCTCCCCGCCTGACGACGACGCGGAGGTCATGTCAGGCGAGAGCCTTCTGGCGGATCAGCCCGCGGTCGTGCAGTAGCTGGGCGATCTGTACGGCGTTGAGGGCGGCCCCTTTGCGCAGGTTGTCCGCGACCACCCAGAGCGACAGGCCGTTCTCGACGGTCGGGTCCTTGCGGATGCGGCTGACAAACACCGGGAATTCGCCCTGGGCTTCCTTCGGCGTGATGTAGCCCTTGTCGTCGCGCTTATCGATGACGATCAGGCCCGGCGCCTCCCGCAGCACCTCGCGGGCCTCGTCCTCGTCCAGCGGCTCGTGGAATTCGATGTTCACCGCCTCGGAGTGGCCGACCATGACCGGCACGCGCACGCAGGTGACCGTGAGCGCGATGTCGGGGTCGATCATCTTGTGCGTCTCGTTCCACATCTTGGCTTCCTCGTCGGTGTAGCCGTCGTCGCGGAAGGAGCCGATGAACGGGATCACGTTGAAGGCGATCTGCTTGGGGAACGTCTTCGGCTCGGATGGGCCCAGCACGAAGACGCCCTTGGTCTGGTCCCAGAGCTCGTCCATGCCTTCCTTGCCGGCGCCGGAGACCGACTGATAGGTCGCCACCACCACCCGCTTGATGCGCGCGCGGTCGTGCAGCGGCTTCAGCGCCACCACCAGCTGGGCGGTCGAGCAGTTCGGGTTGGCGATGATGTTCTTGCGGTCGGCCCACTCGACGTCGTCCGGGTTCACCTCCGGCACGACCAGCGGCACGTCCGGGTCCATGCGCCAGGCGGACGAGTTGTCGATCACGATCGGGCCGGCGGCGCCGATCTTCGGCGACCACTCCTTGGAGAAGGAGCCGGACACGCTCATCAGCACCAGGTCGACCTTGGAGAAGTCGAACTGCTCGATGTCCTCGCAGGCGATGTTGCTTTCGCCGAAGGAGACTTCGACGCCGATGGATTTGCGGGACGCCAACGCGTGAATCTTGTCCACGGGGAAGTTCACTTCCTCGAGGATGTTCAGCATCTCGCGGCCCACATTGCCCGTGGCGCCGACGACGGCCACCCGGTAACCCATCGCAAAATCTCCAAAGTTGAATTGGGGAGCGCTCCGTTACGCGTTTGGAGGCGCCAAGGCAAGGACGGGAGATGGCCAAGCCGTAGTCTGGGCGCAAGGGTCAGGCGCCGCCAAACGCCCCCTCAGTCGCCTTCTGCGAGAGAGCTCACCCGCTACGCGGTGGAGCATCTCGGCGCTAAGATCCTCCACTGCGAAGCGGGGGAGGTGGATCCCGCCGCAGGCGGGAGACGGAGGGGCGTTCAGGCCGAAGGCTTCCGCTCAGGCCTCTTCGCTCTTCGGCACGCCGAACTTGGCGCTCACTCTGTTGAGGCCGTCGAGCACCTTCTGCGCGCCCTCCGCCGGCAGCTCGGTGCTGATCAGCAGGCGCCAGGCGCGCAGGTGAACGCCCACCGCCTCGGCGTCATAGATCGCCTGGGTCTGCAGATGGTCGAGCAGGTCGCAGAGGCTGTGCAGCGCCACGTCTACGCTGCCGGCGCCGCACAGGTCGCCCAGGCCGACGCCGCGCACGGCCGCCTCGTAGAGTTCGGCGAGGCCGGCTTCCTCATAGCCACCGAGCCTGGAGTAGGTCTTCTCGGCCGCCTCGAGCAGGTCCTTCAGCTCGCCGATGCACTGCGGCTTAAGGACGGCGAGATTGTCCCGCGCCGCCGCCAACGCCTCGGCGGCCGGCGGTCCGCCTGGGGTGCGCAGCAGCTGGGCCAGACGCTGCTTGGGAACGGTGAAACGGGCGGTGCTCATGACTCTGCGCTGGCGTCCTGGGCTTCTGCTCCGGCCTGGGGAAGCGGTGTGGCGGTGATGTCCTCGCGCCGGCGTCCCTTGACGCCCTTCGGCGGTCCGATGTTGCGGAAGCGGCGGTCCGGGCCGACGTAGGTGTCGGAGAACAGGAACTTCCGGTCCTCCTTCGACGACCAGATGATCCGCTCCAGCATGGTGATCGGCGGGAACGGCTTCTTGATGATGATGTTCGCCCCGCAGTCGCGCGACCGTGAGATCTGGCTGCGCGGGGTGTGCGAGGTGGTCATGATGATCGGCGTGTAGCAGTTGGGCTCGCCCGCCTCGCGCCGCATCCAGCTCACGAAGTCATAGCCCTCGCCGTCGGGCGGCAGGCTGTCGACGATGGCCAGGTCGATCTGATTGGCCTCCACCGCCTGGCGGGCGCTCTCGACGTCGGCGCAGCGGTGCAGGTTCTTCGCGCCCAGGCCGGTGACGATCTGCACCAGGATGGTCATGCCCAGGGGCGTCGCATCGAGCAGCAGGACGGTGGCGTCCTTCAGGTTGAACCGCGCGCGGGAGTTGGGATCGAGGCCCATGGCTCAGCCGACCGCCTCCGCTTCCGCTGTTCGCACCACGCCCGACCCCTTCATCCCGCAGGTGGAGCAGTCCACCCCGATACGGTTAACAGGCGCTTTCCGGCTAAAGCGCGGCGATCACCGCCTCGCCCATCTGGGCGGTGGTGAGCTTGCCGCCGATGTCCGGGGTCCGCGCGCCGCCTTCGAGCGCCGAAACCACTGCGGCGAACAGCCGCTCGGCGAGCTCGGCGCGACCCAGCGACCACCGCAGCGCCATCTCGAACGACAGGATCGCCGCCAGAGGGTTGGCGATCCCCTTGCCGGCGATGTCGGGCGCCGAGCCGTGGATCGGCTCGTAGAGGCCGGGAGCGCCTGTAGCGCCCAGGGCGGCGGAGGGCAGCAGCCCCAGGCCGCCGGTCAGCTGCGAAGCCTCGTCGGAGAGGATGTCGCCGAACAGGTTGTCGGTGACGATGACGTCGAACTGACGCGGCGCGCGGACCAGCTGCATGGCGGCGTTGTCCGCCAGCATGTGCTCAAGCTCGACGTCGGCGAACTCGCGCGTGTGCAGCTCGCTCACGACCTCGCGCCACAGGAGGCCCGAGTCCATGACGTTGGACTTCTCGCAGCTGGTCACCTTGTTGCGCCGGCCGCGGGCGAGCTCGAACGCCACCCGCGCCACGCGCTCGATTTCCGCGGTTGTGTAGACCTGGGTGTCGATGGCCCGCTTGCCGCCCTCTGGCAACGCCTCGATGAAGCGGGGGCTGCCGAAATAGATGCCGCCGACCAGCTCGCGCACGATCATCAGGTCCAGGCCCTCGACCAGCTCGCGCTTCAGGCTGGAAGCGTCGGCGAGGGGGGCGAAGCACAGCGCCGGCCGCAGGTTGGCGAAGACGTTCATGCCCGCCCGCAGCGCGAGCAGGCCCGCTTCCGGGCGCTTGTCGCGGTCCACGCCGGCCCACTTCGGACCGCCGACCGCGCCCATAAGCACCGCCTTGGAAGCCTTGGCCGCGGCCAGGGTCTCGTCCGTCAGCGGCGCGCCGAACCGGTCGTAGCTGGACCCCCCGAAGGCGCGCTCCTCGATGAGCAGGTTAGGCGTGAGCCTCGCCGCCACCTTGCGCACCTCGGCGATCACCTCGGGCCCGATGCCGTCGCCGGGGAGGAGAAGCAGGTCGACCATGGGAGGGTCCTCATCAATAATGCGGCGACCTCGTAGGCGAAGCCGCCGCGGCGGGCAAGGAAGCGCACTTGCCGCGCCGCGCGTCCGGACCTTAGGATCGCGCCATGAGTTTCTTCCACCGGCGGGTCGAGATCGCGGTCCGCGCCCTGGGCGAGGCTGCAGCCGAGGCGCGCGCCGTCGTCGAGGACGATTTCCACCACTTCCGCGTGACCATCCGCGCCCGCGACGGCCGGGTGAGCGAAGCGCTTTCCGAAGCGCCGCGGTTTCCGAGGACCCTGTGCCCGGCCGCCGGCGCGCGGCTCTCCGAGCTTGTGGGTCTGCAGCTGACCGCCGCTTCCGCCGCGGTAGCGGAGGTGGTCGACGCGCGGCAGCAGTGCACGCATCAGTTCGATCTGGCGAGCCTGGCGGTGGCCGCCCTGGCGCAAGGCCGCCCGCATCGGGTCTATGAGGCCGAGATCCCGGACGCCCACGACGGCGGCATGGAGGCGGTGCTCAAGCGCGACGGCGAGGTGGTGCTGTCCTGGAAGCTGCACAAGGAGACGATCCTCGAGCCCGAGCCCTACGCCGGCCGCAGCATCGGCTCCGGTTTCACCGCCTTCGCGCGCAGCCTGCCGCTGGAGGACGCCGAGGCGGCGCTGGTGCTGCGGCGCGCGGTCTATGTCGCCGGCGGCCGGCGCGTGGACCGGTCGGGCAAGTCGACCATGGCGCCGCCCATCGGGGGTTGCTGGGTCTATCAGCCCGAGCGCCTGGATCAGTCGGAGCGCAGCGAGGACTCCACCTTCGACTTCACCGGCCGAGCGCATGAGCTCGCCCGTGACGACGCCGGCTGGTTGCGGTTCGAAACCGCCGGCTGACGAGCCGAATCCCGGATCCAACCTCGCCGCCGCGGGTTCCCAGCCATCAGCAGGGAGAGCGGCGGATGACCAGGTTCGGCTACAAGCTGATGACCGAGGAGCACGGCCCCAAGGCGCTCATCGAGAACGCGCGGCGGGCGGAAGCCGCTGGGTTCGACTTCGTCTCCATCTCGGATCACTTCCATCCGTGGCTCGAGAGCCAAGGTCACGCGCCGTTCGCCTGGAGCGTGCTGGGCGCGATCGCCCACGCCACCTCGCAGATCGGCATCGCCACCGGATTGACCTGCCCGATCCTGCGCTACCATCCGGCCGTTATCGCCCAGGCGGCGGCGACCATCGCGGTGATGAGCGACAACCGCTTCACCCTGGCGATCGGCGCGGGCGAGCGGCTGAACGAGCACGTCACCGGTCAACGCTGGCCCTCGATCCCTGAGCGACACGAGATGCTGGGCGAGGCGATCGACATCTTCCGCGCCCTGTGGGGCGGCGGGGTTCACACCCTGCAGCGCAAGCATTTCACACTCGACCACGCGCGCCTCTACGACCTTCCCGATCAGCCGATCCCGGTGGTCGTCGGCGTCAGCGGACCCCACGGCGTCGCGCTCGCGGCGGAGAAGGCCGACGGGATCATGGCCACCGAACCCGAGGCCGAGCTGGTGAAGGCCTACGCCGCGCGATCGTCGCAACCAGGCCCTCGCTACGCCGAATGCATGCTGGCCTACGCCGAGAGCGAGGAGAAGGCGCTGGCCCTGGCGCACGAGCGGGCCCGCTTCGGGGTGTTCGGCTGGAGCGTGATGAGCGAACTGCCGGCCGTCGAGGGCTTCGAAGCGGCCTCGCAGTTCGTTCGGCCCGAGGACCTGAAATCGTCCGCGGGCCTAGGGCCAGATCCGGAAGCCCACGTGGCGGCCGTCCGCAAATACGTGGACGCCGGCTTCGACCACGTCGTGCTGCTGGGGGTCGGCGACGACCAGCCCGGCTTCATAGATTTTTTCGAGACGAAGCTGAAGCCCCGGCTCGCGGAGCTCTGACCCTGCGAGTCGTTCGCGCTGGCGCGGTGGCGCCTTGCGACTAAGTTTCCTTCGATGAGCGACGTTCCTTCGCTTCCGCCCGCCGAAACGGCCGTCCTGACCCGGCGGGTCACCTTGTTGTCGGTGGCCACGGCGGCGGCGCTGGTCGCCTTGAAGGCCGTCGCCTGGCTGGCTTCGGGATCGGTGGCGTTGCTGGCGTCGCTGGCGGACTCGGGCCTGGACCTGATCGCCTCCCTGGCCACCTTCTTCGCAGTCCGCTACGCCGTCGCCCCGCCGGACGCGGAGCACCGGTTCGGCCATGGCAAGGCCGAGGCTTTCGCCAGCCTGCTGCAGGCGGGCCTGGTGTTCGCCTCCGCCGCCCTTGTCTGCCGCGAGGCGATCGGCGACCTGATGAATCCGCATCCGCTACGGGCGGAGGGCTGGGCGGTTGCGGTGATGGTGGTCTCCACCCTGCTGACCGCCGGCCTGATCTGGGCTCAGACCCAGGTGCTTCGGCGGACGGGGTCGATCGCCGTCTCCGGCGACCGGGCGCACTACGCCTCGGATCTCGCGTCGAACCTGGTCGCCCTGCTCGGGATCGCCGCGGCGGCCTGGCTCGGGCTGAACGGGCTCGACGCGGCCGCGGCCCTGATCATCGCAGGCCTCCTGCTGTGGGGTGCGATCGGCGTCTTCCGCCAGGCTTCCAACCAGCTCCTCGACCGGGAGCTCAGCCTTGACGCCCGCCGCAGCATCATCGCCCTGATCACCCGCGATGCGCGGATCACAGGCGTCCATCAGCTGCGCACGCGCGCCGCCGGGCCCTACGTGCATATGCAGATGCACATCGACCTCGACCCCCAGCTCAGCCTGGCCGAAGCGCACGAGGTGCTGGTCGAGGCCGAGAAGCGGGTTCTGGACGCCTTTCCGTCGGCGGACATCATCATGCACGCCGATCCCCGCGGCCAGGCGGAGCCGCACGGGGGCGCTTTCGCAGAAACACCCCGGGCGACGGCATAAAGTCAACGCCGCCTTAAGACGTCAGGCGTTTCCTGGGCGGTAGGCGATTCGACCGTCGAATCCGCTCAAACCTCCCGCCGAGATGAGCGTAGAACGCACTCTGCACCACTTCCCGCTCGACCCGGCCTCACGTCAGGTCAGGCTCGCTCTGGGTGAGAAGCGGCTGGCGTTCGCCGACACCGTGGTGCGCTACTGGGAGCGTCCGAAATCGCTGACCGAGCTCAATCCGTCCGGGCTCACCCCGGTGCTGGTGGAGGCGCAGGAGGGTCGGCGGCTGACGCTCTGCGAGAGCCGCGCGATCCTCGACCACCTGGAGGAATCCTATCCCGAGCCCGCTCTGCTCAGCGCCGACGTCGGCGAGCGCGCCGAGGCGCGGCGGCTCCTCACCTGGTTCGACCGCAAGTTCGAGTTCGAGGCGGGCGGCCTGATCCTGCACGAGAAGATGGAGAAGCGGCTGCTGGGCTACGGCGCGCCGGAGCTGGGCAACCTGCGCCAGGGCCGCGATGGGCTGAAGAACCACCTCTACTACATGGAAACCCTGCTGGCGGGCCGTGATTGGCTGGCGGGGCGCCGGCTTTCGCTGGCGGATTTCGCCGCGGCCGCCCATCTGTCGGTGATCGACTATTTCGGCGACGTACCGTGGAGGGACTTCGCAGGCGTGAAGACCTGGTACATGAAGCTGAAATCACGCCCGGCCTTCCGGCCGCTCCTGCAGGACCGCTGGCCCGGGCTCACGCCGGCCGGCCATTATGACGACCTCGACTTCTGACGCGCCCGAGACCCTGATCCGCGAGGAAGCCTGCCGGCTCGGCTTCGATCTCTGCCGCATCGCCGATCTCGACGCCGCCTGGCCGGCGGCCGCGCGGCTGTCGCAATTCCTGGCGGCGGGGCGGCATGGGGAGATGGAGTGGATGGCGACGACGGCGGAGCGGCGCGCCCATCCGCAAGCGATGTGGCCGGACGCCCGCTCGGCCATCGTGCTCGGCGTCAACTACGGCCCGGACGTCGATCCCTTGGCGGCGCTGGCCGAACCGACGCTGGGCGTGATCAGCGTCTATGCGCGCGGCGATGACTACCACGATCTGATCAAGGGCCGGCTGAAGGCGCTGGCGGGCTGGGTGCAGCGCCGGTTCGGCGGCGAGGTGAAGGTGTTCGTCGACACTGCGCCCCTGATGGAGAAGCCGCTCGCAGAGCGTGCGGGCCTGGGCTGGCAGGGCCGCCACACCAATCTCGTCAGCCGCGAGTTTGGCTCCTGGCTGTTCCTGGGCTCGGTGCTCACCACGCTGGATCTCGCGCGGGACGCGCCGGAACCGATGAGCTGCGGCAGCTGCCGAGCCTGCCTCGACGTTTGCCCGACCGACGCCTTTCCCGCGCCCTTCCAGCTCGATGCGCGGCGCTGCATCTCCTACCTGACGATCGAGCTCAAGGGGCCGATCCCGCGCGAGTTCCGCGACAAGCTCGGCAACCGCATCTACGGCTGCGACGATTGCCTGGCAGTCTGCCCGTGGAACAAGTTCGCCCAGGCCGCGCGTGAGCAGAAGCTGGCTGCGCGCGGGGCGCTGCGCGCGCCTTCGCTGGCGGAGCTTGCTCGCCTCGACGACGCGGCCTTCCGCGCCCTCTTCGCCAAGAGCCCCGTCAAGCGCCTCGGCCGGAACCGCTTCGTCCGCAACGTCCTCTACGCCATCGGCAATTCCGGGGAGCCGGCGCTCGCGGACGAGGCCGCGCGGCTGCTCGACGATCCCTCGCCTGTCGTGCGAGGCGCCGCCGTCTGGGCGCTGTCGCGGCTGTTGAGCGCTGAAGAATTCGCCAAGATGAGGCGGAAGCGAGCGGAGCCGGAGCCTGATCCGCAGGTGCGCGAGGAGTGGGTGATCGATCGCGAACCTCTCCCCGCCTGCGGGGAGCGGTGAACGTCAGAACTGGACGTCACCGAGATCCCGCAGTTTCGGCAGGACCTTGTCCTTGTCCGAAAGCACCGGGTCGCCGTCGAGCGGCCAGAGGATCCCCAGGTCGGGATCGTCCCAGGCGACGCCGCCCTCGGTCTGCGGCGCATAGAGGCCGTCGACCTTGTAGAAGAGCTCGCAGTCGTCGGTTAGCGTGCAGTAGCCGTGGGCGAAGCCGCGCGGCACGAAGAGCTGTTCGCCGCCCTCGGCGGTGAGCTCGGCGGACACGTAGCGGCCGTACGTCGCCGAGCCCAACCGCACGTCGACGGCGACGTCGAGGATGGCGCCCTTCAGCACCCGCACCAGCTTGGCCTGAGGATGCGGCGCGGTCTGGAAGTGCAGCCCGCGCAGCGTGCCCTTCTTGGCGTTGAAGGCCTGGTTGTCCTGCACGAAGTCGGCGTCCACGCCGGCCTCGGCCAGGGCGCGGCGACTCCAGGTTTCGGCGAACCAGCCCCGCTCATCGCCATGGCGCTTGGGCGTGATAAGCAGGACCTCGGGGATGGCCAGCGGCGTGATTGTCGTCATCTAAGTCCAGCCAGAATTGGGAGACGGCCTCGCATGGCGCGGGACGGCGCGAATGACAAGCCTTCGACGAAACGCGTTAGCGTCGTGGTGGTGGCCTACGAAAGCGGCCCGATGCTTCGCGACTGCCTGGCGGCCGTCCGCGCCCAGACGGTTCCCGACTTCGAGCTGATCCTCATCGACAACGCCTCGAAGGACGGCGCCGCCCAGGCGGCTGCGCGCGAGGCGCCCGACGTCATCTTCGTCGCCAACGCCAAGAACACCGGCTTCGCCGCCGCCGTGAACCAGGGCGCCAGGATGGCTCGCGGCCGTTGGCTCGTCCTGCTCAACCCCGACGCCTTCGCCGAACCGGGCTGGCTGGAGGCGCTGCTGGAGACCGCCGAGGCCTTTCCGCAGGTGCGCTGCTTCGCCTCCCGGCAGCTTAAGGCGGAGGATCCCCGCCTGCTGGACGGCCTGGGCGATGTGATGTCGGCCTCCGGCTTCGGCTTCCGGGGGGGCTACAACCAGCCGGACCCCGGCCTGATGGAGCCGGCCTATGTGTTCTCGGCGTGCGGCGGGGCCATGATGATCGACCGCGCGCTGTTCCTCGAGATGGGCGGCTTCGACGAGCGGCTGTTCTGCTACTGCGAAGACGTCGACCTGGGCTATCGGCTGCAGCTGCGCGGCGAGCGCACCCTGCTGGCGCCCAAGGCGACGGTGCGTCACGTGGGTTCGGCCTCGACGGGCGGCCCGCGCTCGGACTTCGCCGCCTTTCACGGCACCCGCAACCGGCTCTGGATCTACCTCAAGAACACCCCGCCGTTGCTGCTGCTCGCCACCTGGCCGCTTCACCTGCTGGCGACGGCGCTCTTGTTCTCGCGGCACGTCGCGCATGGCGAGATGGCGGCGCCCTGGCGCGGCTTCAAGGCGGCGCTCAAGGGCCTGCCGATCGTGCTGGCGGCCCGCCGCGAAGCCCAGGCCGGCCGCAAGGTGGGCTCGCTCGGCATCGCTCGCGAACTGTGCTGGAACCCGCGTTCGCTGGTGAAGCGCCTGATCGTGCTGAAGCCGGCGGAGAAGGTCTGAACTTGGTCCGTCATCGCCGGGGCTGTCCCGGCGGCCCATCCCAATGTCGATCCGCAACAGCTGAGGCTGGCGCCTTGGGCCGGATGGCCTGGACAAGCGGGGCCATGACGGATGGAGCAGAATTAGCCCGCCGTCGCCCACTCGATCAGCCGGCGCATGAAGCTGGCGCCGCGCTCCATCTGGGCGCGTTCGACGAACTCGTCCGGCTGGTGGGCCTGGGCGATGGATCCCGGCCCGCACATCACCGTGGAGAAGCCCGCCTCTTGGAACTGGCCGGCCTCGGCGGCGAAGGCGACGACCCGGGGCGGGCCATTGTCGCCTGCCAACCGCCGAACGAAGGCTTCGGCGGCGCCGTCCGATTCGGGCGCCAGCGCCGGGGTCAGCGAGCGGTTGCGGATCTCGGCGCCGGCCTCGCGCGCGCGCGCTTTCAGCGCCCGGTCGAGGGCCGCCACCTCCTCATGGAACGGCTTCAGCAGTTGCACCGGGTCCAGCCCCGGCGGGCAGCGCAGGTCGAACAGGAAGCGGCATTCGCGCGCCAGGATGTTGGCCGCCGTCCCGCCTTCGACGACGCCGATGGTGAGCGTCGCGCCCTTCGGCGTGAAGGGCGACGCGGGGTCGGCCTGCGCCTCCAGTTCGGCGGCGAGCCGCCTAAGGCTCGCCATCAGCGGCACGGCCTCCATGATCGCCGACACGCCCTGCTGCGTCTGGCTGGAGTGCGCCTCGCGGCCGCGCACGGTGACGGTGAAGGTGGCGATCCCCTTGTGCCCGTTCACCGCCTCCATCGAGGTGGGCTCGCCGACGATCACCAGGGAGGGCCTGGGCAGCTCACGGGCGATCACCTCGATCATGTCGGGCGCCCCCAGGCAGCCCACCTCCTCGTCGTAGGAGAGCGCCAGGTGCACCGGCCGCCGGCCGCGCGCCGCCAGTTCCGGGGTGGCGGCGAGCGCCAGCGCCAGGAACCCCTTCATGTCGCAGCTTCCGCGGCCATATAGCCGCCCGTCGCGCTCGACGAGCTTGAAAGGGTCGGTGGACCAGGGCTGGCCGTCCACGGGCACCACGTCGGTATGGCCGGAAAGCACCACGCCGCCGTCCTCGGCCGGCCCGATGCTGGCGATGAGATTGGACTTGGTCCCCTCGGCGTTCGGCACGCGCCGGTGCGGCACGCCGTGCCGCTCGAGGTAGGCCTCCACCCATTCGATCAGGGCCAGGTTCGAATCCCGCGAGGTGGTGTCGAAGGCGACCAGCGTCTCGAGGATCTCGAGCGCGGCAGGCGTCAGGTCCTTGGCCATGCGCAAGGGATAGACCGTCGAGGCGGTGCGGCAAAGGGCGGGACCGCGATCGCGGCGCGACTTCCCGCCGTCCGCCCTTTTCCAAGGCCCTCCTCCGCGCCGCGGGGCGCCGGCTCATGGTTAATCGGGGCTTAACCGGCGCTTCGCAAGGTCCTCCCATGAGCTTCGAGGGCGATAGGGACGCAGGCTACGCGCTGGCCGTGCAGGCGGACGGCTGGCGGCGCGTGTCGCCCACGCCGAGTCCGGAGGCGCTGAAGGCCTTCTACGCCGCGGAGTACTACCAGCAGTCCCACGGCACCTATGCGCCGGCCTATTCCGAGGTGGAGCTCGAGCACCGCGACCTCCTGGCGCGGCTGATGCTGGCGGCGATCGCCGAGGCCCGCGGCGGGGCAGGGGGCGGGCGGCTCCTGGACATCGGTTGCGGCGAGGGTTGGCTGCTGGCGGCGGCGGAACGGGGCGGCTACGGCGTGCAGGGCGTGGACTTCTCCCAGGCGGCGCTGACGCGCTTTCATCCCCAGTTCCTGGACCGGGTGCAATTCGGCGACGCCTTCGAGCTGCTCGACCGCCTGATCGAGGCCGGCGAGTCGGTGGACGTCTGCGCCATGGAGCACGTGCTGGAGCACGTCGCCGACCCGGAGGGCCTCTTGGCCCGGCTGCCGCGCCTTCTCGCGCCGGGCGGCGTGCTGGCGATCACCGTGCCCAACGACTTCAGCCCGCTGCAGCTCGCCGCGAGGAGCGCCGGCGTCGTCGACCGCGACTTCTGGGTCGCTCCGCCGCAACACCTCAACTACTTCGACGCCGACAGCCTGCCGGCCTTGCTGCAGCGGATGGGGCTCGACGTCCGGCTCGGCTACGCCAGCTTCCCGATCGACTGGTTCCTGATGCACCCGGGCTCGAACTATGTGGCCGATCCCGCTGCGGGGAAGGCGGCGCACCGCGCGCGGCTCGCCATCGACCTGGTGCTCGCCGAGCGCGGACTGCCGGCCTACCTCGGCCTCGCCCGCGCCTTCTTCGATTGTGGGGCGGGGCGCAGCGTGACGGTGATCGCGGCGCCGGCGGCACGCTGACCATGCAGGTCCGCTACGTCGCCAACGCCTGCTTCCTGATCACGCTCTCCACGGGCGAGCGCCTGCTCACCGACCCCTGGTTCGACGGCCCCTGCCAGCAGACCTGGTGGAACTTCCCGCCCGTGCCCGAGGCGCTCAAGGCGGAGATCTGGGCGAGCCGGCCGGACCTCATCTACATCAGCCATCTGCACGAGGATCACCTGCATCCCCGAACGCTGGCGCCGTTCGACCGGGCGACCCCGGTGGTGATCGGCAAGCTCAATACGCCCAACCTGCGCAACGCCCTGTGCGCGCTCGGCTTCGCCGACATCCGCGAGATCCCGTTCGAGGCGCGCTCGCCGCTCGGATCCGGCGGCGCTTCGGCGGTGCTGTTCCGCGACTTCCACGGCAATACCCGGGGGGACGACAGCCAGGTCGACTACGACCTCGACACCTCGATCTACATCGTCGACGCGGACGGAACGCGGCTCTTCAACGCCGTCGACAACACCATCCTGCCGCCGGACGCCGCGCGGATCGCCGCCGAGCACGGGACGCCGGACATCGCCATCCTGCCCTACGCCTCGGCCTCGCTCTACCCGATGGCCATGGGCGACTACGACGAGGCCGCCAAGCTGGCCGCCACCACGAAGCTGCGCGAACGCACGCGGGGGAATTTCCGGGAGGTCTTCAGAGCGCTGGACCCGCGACGCGTGATCCCCGCCGGTGGGGAATATGTGCTGGGCGGGCCGGCCGCGCCGCTGTCGCGCTTCCTGCCGCAGCCGCTGGAAGCGGAGCTCGCGGCCGAGCTCGCCGCGCTCGGCCGGAGCGAGGCGCTCGCCAAGCTCTATCCCGGCGACGTGCTGGACAGCGTGGGCCTCGAGGTCGCCCGAGACACTCGCGCCTCGCATCGCGGTTTCGACGACGCCGCGCGCGCCGCCTATGCGCTCACCCTGCAGGACCGGGCGCCCGGCTATATGGAGACCCAGATCGCTGTGGGCCTGATGTTCGACTGGCCGCGGGCGCTGCGGAAATGCGCCGCCAACTACGCCGCAAGGCGCGCGCGCATGGGACTGGAGCTGGCGGCGGACGTCTATCTCGACGTGCGTGCGGAGGATGCTTCCCGGCGGCTGCTGTTCCGGTTCGCCACCGACAGCGCCACGGCGGAGCCGGTCGAAGCTATTCTCGACGCCGATCGTCCGCGGCTTGTCTACGAGGTCGACGAGAAGCTGCTGTTCCACCTGATCACCGCGACGCTCTCATGGAACGCCATGGAAGCCAGCGCTCTGCTGACGCTGCGCCGCCGTCCGGACGTCTACATGCACGATGTGCACCGCTCGATCGTGCACTTCACCTTGCTGAGCTGACGCCGCTCAGCCCCGCTGGATGCGGCCTTCCGCCGGCAGCACGCCGAGCAGTTCGATGCGGAAGATCAGCGCCGCGCCGGGCGGGATCTGGCCGCCGGCGCCCTTGTCGCCGTAGCCGAGCCTGGGCGGCACGTAGAGGATCCATTCGTCGCCGGGGCGCATCAGCGGCAGAGCCTCCAGCCAGCCCGGGATCAGGCCCTTCAGCGGCATGGCCGCAGGCACGCCGCGCTCGTAGGACGAGTCGAACACCGTCCCGTCGATCAGCTTGCCCTCGTAGTTGACCTTCACCTCGTCGCCCAGCTTGGGCCGGAGCCCGTTCGCCGCGCCCGAGCGGACGACCTTGAACTGCAGGCCGCTGGGCAGGGTCTGGACGCCCGCCTGCTTGGCGTTCTGCACCATGAAGGCGTCGGACGCCGAAGTCTGGTCGGGCAGCTTCTTCGGCTGGCATCCCGCCACGGCGAGCGCGGCGACGGCGCAGATCATCAGTTTACGGATCATCGGTCAGACGGCCCGCGGCGGATAACCCTGGGCGCGAAGCGCGTCCATGATCTCCTGGGTGTGCTGGGCGTCGCGCGTCTCGATCATGATATCGAACTCCGCACCCTTGGCGGGCACGTCGAGCGCCAGCCGGTTGTGCGCCACCTCGACGATGTTGGCTCCGTGGCCGCCGATGATCGCCGAGACAGTGGCGAGCAGGCCCGGCCGGTCGTCGCCGACGATGCGCAGGCTGACGAGCCGCTGGTCGCGCACCAGCTCGCGGGTCAGCACCGAGGCAAGGAGGCGCGTGTCGATGTTGCCGCCGGTGATCACCAGGCCGCACTTCTTGCCGCGGAATTTCTCGGGATAGGCCAGTAGCGCCGCCAGGGCGCCGGCCCCGGCGCCCTCGGCCACGGTCTTCTCCACATTGCAGTAGAGCGCCACCGCGCGTTCGAAGAAGGGCTCTTCGACCAGCACCACTTCGTCGATCAGCGGCCGCGCGATCGCATAGGTGAGGTCGCCCACCTGCTTCACCGCGATCCCCTCGGCGATGGTGGCCCCGCCCGAGGTCACGCCCATGTTCACCCCGCGCATCTTGGCGGTGAACGACGGGTACATGGCGGGCTCCAGGCCCACAATGCGGATGTCCGGCTTCACGTGCTTGGCGGCCGTGGCCATGCCCGAGATCAGCCCGCCGCCGCCGATCGGGATCGGCAGGACCTCGAGGTCCGGCACGTCCTCCAGCATTTCCAGCGCCACCGTGCCCTGGCCGGCCATGACGTCGACGTCGTTGAACGGATGGACGAAGGCCAGGTCGCGCTCCTCGCACAGCTTCAGCGCGAAGGTGGAGGCTTCGTCGTATCCGTCGCCGTCCAGCACCACGACCGCGCCGTGATTGCGCGTCTGCTGCACCTTCACGAAGGGCGTGGATCGCGGCATGACGATGGTCACCGGGATGCCCAGGCGCGCGGCGTGGTAGGCCAGGCCCTGGCTGTGGTTGCCCGCGGAGGCGGCGATCACGCCGCGCTTCTTCTCTTCGGGCGTCAGCTGCAGCAGCTTGTTCAGCGCGCCGCGCTCCTTGTAGGCGGCGGTGAACTGCAGGTTCTCGAACTTCACCCAGACCTCGGCCCCCGTAATCTCGGACAACGTCCGTGACGGGCGGCAGGGCGTGCGCTCGATGTGACCCTTCAACCGCGCTTGGGCGGCGAGGATGTCGTCGAAGGTCAAGGTCATGGGGAAGGCCGAAGCGTAAGAAGGCGCGCAACCTAGTGGGACGGGCCGGTTATCGCAATGGATGCGGCTGAACGCCCCCACTGCGCGGTGGAGGATCCGGACCGAAGATGCTCCACCGCTTACGGATCGAACTCCGCCACCAGGTGCCCGGGCGCCACCTCCTTCAGCTCGGGCGCGAGGATCGGCGCGTTGGGGTCGACGGGCAGGCGGGAGGGCGCGAAGCGGAAGGCGGCGCGGGGGTCGAGCGGGCTGGGCGGCTCGCCGTCCAGCTTGATGCGCTCGCGACGTCGCTCGGCCGCGGGATCGGGGATGGGCGCGGCGGAGAGCAGGGCCTTCGTATAGGGATGCCGCGGCGCGCCGTAGAGCTGCTCGGCCGCGGCGGTCTCCACCACCCGCCCCAGGTAGAGCACCATCACCCGGTGGCTGATCTCGCGCACCACGGCCAGGTCGTGGCTGATGAAGATCATCGCCAGGCCCATCTCCTTCTGCAGGGCGATGAGCAGATCGATGATCTGGGCGCGGATCGAGACGTCGAGCGCGGAGACCGCCTCGTCGCAGATCGCCAGCCTGGGTTTCAGGATCATCGCCCGGGCGATGCCGACGCGCTGGTTCTGGCCGCCGGAGAGCTCGTGCGGGTAGCGGTTGATCAGGCCAGGGTCGAGCTCCACCCGGGTCATCATCGCCCTGACCTCGGCGTCGCGGCCGGCGCGGTCGAGCTCGGGGCGGTGAACGCGCAGCGGCTCGGCGATGCAGTCGCCGATGGTCATGCGCGGGTCGAGGCTGGCCAGTGGGTCCTGGAAGACGATCTGCAGGTCGCGCCGGGCCGCTCGCATGGTCTCCCGCTCGGCGTGGCTGATGTCGCGGCCCATGACCAGGACCGAGCCCTGCGTCGGCGGGATCAGCCGCAGCACGGCGCGCGCCAGCGTCGACTTGCCAGAGCCGCTCTCGCCGACGACGCCCAGGGTCTCGCCCTGGCGCACGCTGAGACTGACGCCATCGACGGCACGCAGCATCCGCGGCTTGGACAGCAGGCCCTCGCGCAGCGGAAACCACACCTTGATGTCGCGAGCCTCGACGACGACCGGCGCGGACTCCGCCGCCGGCGCCCGGATCGGCCGGCCGCCGCGATCCGCACGGTCGAGGCGCGGAATGGCGTCCAGCAGGGCGCGCGCATAGTCCGTCCGAGGCGCACGAAAGACCTGCTCCACCGGCCCGCCCTCGACGAAGCCGCCGTCCTTCATCACGCAGACACGGTCGGCGAGGCGGGCGATCACCCCCATGTCGTGGGTGATGAGCGCGAGCGCCGCGCCGGTCTCGCGGGTGAGTTCCGCCATCAGGTCGAGGATCTCGGCCTGCACCGTCACGTCGAGAGCGGTAGTGGGCTCGTCGGCGATCAGCAGCTCGGGCCCGACCGCCAGCGCCGCGGCGATCATCACCCGCTGGCGCATGCCGCCGGAAAGCTCGTGCGGATACTGCCGCAGCCTGCGCCCGGGGTCGGGGATCCGCACCTTCCCCAGCCATTCGCGGGCGCGCTCCAGGGCGTCGCGGCGCGACAAGCCCAGGTGCTGGCGCAGCGGCTCGGCGATCTGCTCGCCGATGCGCACGTGCGGGGTCAGCGCCGTCAGCGGATCCTGGAAGATCATGGTGATCTTGGAGCCGCGCACCCGGTTCAGCTCGGCGGGCCTGAGCCCCAGCAGTTCGCGGCCGTGGAAGGCCGCCGAGCCGCGGGCGCGCCCATTGGCGGCCAAGAGGCCCATGGCCGCCATGAAGGTCTGGCTCTTTCCTGACCCGCTTTCTCCGACCACGCCGACCGTCTCGCCGCGGCGGATCGTCAGGTCCACGCCGCGGACGGCGCGCACCGTCCCGTCCGGAGTGTCGAACTCCACGGTCAGGTCCTTGAGGGCGAGGACGGGCTGGGCGTCGGTCAAGCTGGAGAGGCGCGCGGCGAGCTTCGAGGAAGGCCGACACTAACGAGCCTGGGCCGATCGAGCCAGCGAGTCCGACACGCCGCTTAAAGGACGGAAAAGAAGTCGGGAGGGCCTTCGGCGCGTTTTTGAAATCGCCTCGTTGCGTATGCGACGGCTATATACGGGTGTGGCCACCGACGTTCCCCATCCTCCGCTTCGCCCCGCCATTTTTCTCGACCGCGACGGCGTGTTGAACGAGGACCAGGGCTATGTGCACCGCTGGGCGGACTTCCGCTGGATCACGGGCGCGCGTGAGGCTGTGGCGGCGTTCAACCGCGCGGGCTGGCTGACCATCGTCGTGACCAATCAGTCCGGCGTCGGCCGCGGCTACTACACCGAAGCCGACATGCACGCCTTGCACGCGCGCATGTCCGAAGAACTGGCGCTGAGCGGCGCGCGGATCGACGCCTTCTACTTCTGCCCGCACCATCCGGACGCGCCCGATCTCGCCTACCGCCACCCCGACCCGCCGGACCGCAAGCCCAATCCCGGCATGATCCTGCGCGCCCTGGCCGAATGGCCGATCGACCGCGCACGCTCGATCCTGGTCGGCGACAAGGACTCCGACATGGAAGCGGCACAGCGCGCCGGCGTCCGGTCCCTGCACTTCCGGGGTGGCGACCTGGCGGCCTTCCTGGCGTCGGAAGGTCTGCCCACGCCGGCCTGACAGGTCAGGCCGCCCGCGGCGTCGGACCCACGTAATGCGATTGCGGCCGGATCAGGCGGCCGCCGGCGAGTTGCTCGCGCGCATGGGCGATCCAGCCGGCGACGCGGCCCGTGGCGAAGATGCAGGTGAAGGCCGCCGGAGGTATGCCGAGCGCCTCGAGCAGCAGGGCCGTGTAGAACTCGACATTGGTGTCGAGCGGCCGCCCCGGCTTGTGCGCTTTCAAAATCTCCAGCGCCGCCGCCTCCACGGCCTCGGCCAGCGCCAGCCGGCCAGGCCGGCGCTCGGTGGCCAGGTCGAGGCGGCGCACGGCGGCCTTGAGCGCGTCAGCCCTGGGATCGCGCACACGATAGACCCGGTGGCCGAACCCCATCAGGCGGTCGCCGCGGGCGAGTGCGGCCTCGAGCCAAGGCCGCGCGTTCGGCGGCGCGCCGATGGCGTCCAGCATCTCGATCACCGGGCCGGGCGCGCCCCCGTGCAGCGGCCCCTTCAGCGCGCTGAGACCGGCCAGCACCGCCGAGGTGAGCCCCGCGCGGGTGGAGGCGGTCACGCGGGCGGCGAAGGTCGAGGCGTTGAGCCCGTGGTCGCTGACCGTCGTCAGATAGGCGTCGAGCGCCGCGGCCTCGGCCGGCGAGGCCGGCGCGCCGCGGAACATCCGCAGCATGTCGGCGGAGTGGGGGAGGGCGGCGTCGGGCGCGACCGGCGCTTGGCCGGCCTGTGCGCGGACCACGGCGGGCGTGAACACCGCGGGCGCCGCGACGAGACGCAGGGCGATCTCCAGCTCGTCGCCGTCGGTGAGCCTCGCCATCAGGGCGCGCAAGGCGTCCACCGGCGGCCGGGCCAGAAGCTTGGCGTCGAGCGCGGCGATCTCGTCGAACACCTCCATCCGCGCGGCGCCCAGCGCCGCCGTCAGGTCCGTCGGCGATCCCGCGAAAAAGCCCTCGAACAGCAACCGGACGACCGCCTCGTAGCGAACGCGGCCGGCCAGTTCGTCCAACGCATGTCCGCGGATGATCAGGGCGCCGGCCTCGCCGTCGACGGACGAGAGCACGGTTTCGGCGGCGATTACGCCTTCGAGGCCATCAGACATGGGCAAAACTCCAGCGCTACTTGCCGACCCAGATTTTCGCCGCCACACTTTATCGTCAATCTTGATCAATATAATCAATGTCACACGCAGGTTGGATATCCGCGGAAGCGGCGAGGGTCCGATTGGGCGTCAGGGCGCAGACGCTCTACGCCTATGTGAGCCGCGGGCGGATTCAGATGCGGCCGGACTCGGCTGATCCCCGCCGCAGCCTCTACCGGGCGGCCGACGTCGAGGCCTTGGCGGAGCGCAAGTCGCGCAGCCGCAAGCTCGCTGACGTCGCCGAAGGAGCGATCGCCTGGGGCGAGCCGGTGCTGGCCTCGGCGATCACCACCGTCAGCGGCGGCCGGCTCTACTACCGCGGCCGTGACGCGATCCGGCTGGCCGAGACCGATACGCTTGAGGCCACGGCCCGGCTGCTGCGCGGCGGCCACGGGGTGGCGCTCAAGCGATCCGAGCGGCAGCCGCCGCCGGATCATCCCGAGCTCATGACGCGGGCCTTCCTGGCGCTGGCCGCCCGTGCAGGCGCGGACCCGCCGGCCAGGGGGCGCAGTCCGCTCGTTCAGGCGGTGGAGGCCGCGACCCTGCTCGACGTCCTGGCGGACGCCGTGGCGGGAGAGACATCCAGCGGGGCCATCCACGACCGGCTGGCGCGGGCCTGGGGCGTGGGTCCGGGCGGCGACGCGGCCGACCTGATCCGCCGCATGCTGGTGCTCGTCGCCGATCACGAGCTCAACGCCTCGGCCTTCGCCGCGCGGGTCGCGGCCTCGACCGGCGCCTCGCTGGCGGCCGCGGCGCTGGCGGGCCTCGCCACCCTGTCCGGGCCGCGTCACGGCGGTGCGACGGCGTCGGTGCGCGCCTTCGCGGCGGAAGCGGAGCAACTGGGCCCCAGCGAGGCGACCGCCCGCCGGCTCCTGGACGACCGCGCCTTGCCGGGGTTCGGCCATCCGCTCTATCCCCAGGGCGACCCGCGCGCGGCGGCCCTCCTCGCCCGGTTCGCGCCCACCCCGCCGCTCCGCCGCCTAGCCGCCGAGGTGCAGGACGTCACCGGCCTGGCGCCCAACCTCGACTTCGCGCTGATGAGCGGCTGCGAGGCCGCGGGCCTGCCGAAGGATGCGCCGTTCGGCCTGTTCGCCGTCGCCCGCTGCGCCGGATGGATTGCGCACGCCATCGAACAGGGACAGTCAGACGTGCTCATCCGTCCGCGCGCCCGCTACATCGGACCGGAGCCGGAAGCCCAGGTCGACGCGTGACACCACTTCTTCACCATAATCTGCGTCTCTCTCCCACCTTCACCTGAACACGCGGAGCGCGCCGTGCTGCCGGATTGGATCTATGCCGTCATCCTGGGCGTCATCGAAGGCGTCACGGAGTTCATTCCGGTTTCCTCGACGGGCATGCTGCTGCTGACCAAGGCGGCGCTCGGCCTGCCGAACGGCTTCTGGGACACCTTTACGGTGCTGATCCAGCTGGGCGCGATCCTGGCGGTGGTGGTGCTCTATTTCCAGAAGCTGTGGGGCGCGGTGGTGCGCCTGCCCAGCGACCCGCAGGCGCGGCGCTTCGCGCTCAGCGTCATCGTGGCCTTCCTTCCCTCGGCGGTGCTGGGCGTGCTGCTCCACGACTTCATCAAGAAGGTTCTGTTCGATACGCCCATCGTGCAGTGCGTCTCGCTGATCGTGGGCGGGATCGTGCTCCTGTTCATCGACCGGTTGGCGCCGCCGCCGCAGCGGCACGACCCGATGAAGCTGCCGCTGACCACGGCGCTCGCGATCGGCTTCTGCCAGGTGCTGGCGATGATCCCCGGCACCTCGCGGTCGGGGGCCACCATCGCCGGATCGATGCTGCTGGGCGTCGACAAGCGGGCGGCCGCTGAATTCTCATTCTTCCTGGCCATACCGACCATGGCCGGGGCGTTCGCCGTGGACGCCTGGAAGAGCCGCGATCAACTGATGGGCGCCAACATGGAGCTGGTGGCCATCGGCTTCGTGGTGTCCTTCCTGGTGGCGATCGCGGTGATCCGCGGCATGCTCGCCATACTCACGCGGCGCGGCCTCGCCCCCTTCGGCTGGCTGCGCATCCTGATCGGCGGCGTCGGCTTGGCTGCCATCGCGCTAGGGTAAACTTCAGGCCTGCTCCAGCCAGGGCTGGTCGAGCGCGCGCTTCATCTCGTAGACGTCGATGGACTTGGCCCGCTGCAAGGTCTCGCCGATAGCGTCGAGGCCCTTCAGCATTTTCTCCTTGCGGACCGGGTCGATCTCGAAGGGGAAGGTCCGGCCCGACGGCCCGGTGACGGTCTGGGCCGCGAGGTCGACGCTGGTGACGTGGTTGCCGCCGCGGGCCTCCTCCATCAGCGCCTGGACCTCGTCGGCCTTCAGCACCACCGGCAAGAGGCCGTTCTGGAAGCAGTTGTTGTAGAAAATGTCGGCGAAGCTGGTGGAGATCACGCAGCGGACGCCGAAGTCCATCAGCGCCCAGGGCGCGTGCTCGCGCGACGAGCCGCAGCCGAAGTTGTCGCCCGCGACCAGGATTCCCGCACCCTTGTACTCCGGCCGGTTGAGCACGAAGTCCGCCTTCTCGCGGCCCTGCTCGTCGAAGCGGAAGTCGTAGAACAGGCCCTTGCCCAGCCCCTCGCGCTCGACGGTCTTGAGGAACTGCTTGGGGATGATCTGGTCGGTGTCGATGTTCGCCAGCGGCAGCGGCGCGGCCTTGGCGTCCAGACGGGTAAAGGCTTCCATCAGAGATAGTCTCTCACATCCGCGATCTGGCCGGCGATGGCGGCGGCCGCGGCCATCGGCGGGCTCATCAGGTGGGTGCGGCCGCCGCGCCCCTGCCGGCCCTCGAAGTTGCGGTTGGAGGTCGAGGCGCTGCGCTGGCCGGGCTCGAGGCGATCGGGGTTCATGCCAAGGCACATCGAGCAGCCCGGCTCGCGCCATTCGAAGCCCGCGGCCAGGAAGATCTCGTCCAGCCCCTCTTCCTCCGCCTGGGCCTTCACCAGGCCGGAGCCAGGGACGACCATGGCGCGGACGTGGCTCGCGACCTTGCGGCCGCCCTCAAGAGCTTTGGCGACGATCTGGGCGGCGGCGCGCAGGTCCTCGATGCGGCTGTTGGTGCAGGAGCCGATGAACACCACGTCGATCCTGGCCTCGGTGATCGGCTGGCCGGCGGAAAGCCCCATGTAGTCCAGCGCCCGTTCGGCCGAGGCGCGCTTGTCCGGGGTGGCGAAGCTCGAGGGGTCGGGCGTGCGGTCCGTGACGGCGATGACGTCCTCCGGGCTCGTGCCCCAGGTCACCAGCGGGGCGATCGAGCCCGCGGCGATGCGGATCTCACGGTCGAAGACGGCGTCGTCGTCGGAGAAGAAGCCCTTCCAATAGCTCAGCGCCATTTCCCAGGCGCCGCCCTTGGGCGCCGCGGGCCGTCCGCGCAGGTAGTCGAAGGTCTTCTCGTCGGGCGCCACCAGGCCGGCGCGGGCGCCCGCCTCGATGGTCAGGTTGCAGAGCGTCATCCGTCCTTCCATCGACAGCCCACGGACCGCTGAGCCGGCGTACTCGATGACGTAGCCGGTGCCGCCGGCGGTGCCGATTTCGCGGATGACCGCGAGCGCGATGTCCTTGGCGCCGACGCCCGGCGCCAGCTCGCCGTCGACGGTGACGCGCATGTTCTTGGACTTCTTGGCCCGCAGCGTCTGGGTGGCCAGTACGTGCTCGACCTCGGAGGTGCCGATGCCGTGCGCTAGCGCGCCGAAGGCCCCGTGCGTCGAGGTGTGGCTGTCGCCGCAGACGATGGTCATGCCGGGTTGCGTGCGGCCCTGTTCCGGGCCGACCACGTGGACGATGCCGTTGCGCACGTCGCCCATCGGGAAAAACTCGATGCCGTTGTCGCGAACATTCCGTTCCAGCGTCTGCAGCTGCAGGCGCGCCTCGTCGTCGGCGACCTTGGCGACGCCCAGCTCCTGGCCCTCGGTCGGCACGTTGTGGTCGGCGACCGCGAGCGTGCGGTCCGGACGGCGCACAGGCCGGTTGTTCGCGCGAAGGCCTGCGAAAGCCTGCGGGGTGGTCACCTCGTGGATCAGGTGCAGGTCGATGTAGAGGATCGCCTCGCCGTCCTGCTCGTCGACGACGTGGCCGTCCCAGATCTTGTCATAAAGCGTCTTGCCGGACATGGCGTGCATCTAGGTCCTCGCCCCGGCCCCCGTCTAGTGCCCGGCGCTAGTCGGCGGCGGAGATGCGCATCAGCCCCTCCTGGGCGGTCGAGGCGATCAGCCGGCCGTCGGGGCTGAAGACGGCGCCCAGGTTGAAGCCGCGGGCGCCCGAGGCCGACGGACTCTGCATGTCGTAGAGGTGCCATTCGGTCATGTCGCTCGGCCGATGGAACCAGATTGCGTGGTCGAGGCTGGCGATCATCACATTGGGCATGGCCCAGTGGATCTGATGCGGCTGCAGGCCGGCGGCCAGGAACCAGAGGTCGGAGGCGTAGGCCAGGGCGACCTGGTGCCAGCGCGGGTCGTCGCCCAGTTCGCAACGGGCGCGGAGCCAGGCGCGCTGGCGCGCCGGCTGCGGCTTCTGCAGGAAGTCCTCGGGGCTCGGCTCGACAAAGCGCATGTCGAACGGATCGGGGCCCCTAAGTTCCGATCGTGGCGGCGCCTGCTTAGCCAGATAGTTGGTCTCGAGCTCGGCCAGGGTCGGAAAGCCGTCCGGTCCCGGCAATCCCTGGGGCATGGCGTCCTGGTGCTCGACGCCGCCCTCGGGCTGCTGAAACGAAGCGGCCATGTTGAAGATCTGACGGCCGTTCTGAATGGCGATTACGCGACGGGTGGTGAAGCTCGCCCCGTCGCGGGCGCGGTCGACCTCGTAGATGATCGGGATCCTGGGGTCGCCAGGCCGGATGAAATAGGCGTGCAGCGAGTGGCAGACGCGGTCGGTCACCGTCTCGTAGGCGGCAAGCAGCGCCTGGGCGATCACCTGGCCCCCGAAGATCCGCGGCCTGTCGTCGATCGGCGAGCGTCCCCGGAAGAGGTTGAGCTCCAGGCGCTCGAGCGCGAGCAACACGCGAAGATCGAGATCCGACATGGACGAGCTCAACACGGGCGAAAGACGGCTGCCTTACGCGGCGCCTCCTGGGCCGGCAATACTTGACGTGACGGCGCGGGCGGGGGCCAAGGAGGGCCATGTCCTATGACGTGACCGTCCTCACCATGTTCCCGGAGGCGTTCCCTGGGCCGCTCGGGGTTTCGCTGATCGGCACGGCCTGGCGGGAATCGGCGCTGTGGACTCTCGAAACGGTGGACATCCGGGGCTTTTCCAAGGATAAGCGCGGCTTCCTCGACGACACCCCTGCGGGTGGCGGCCCGGGGCAGGTCATGCGGGCGGACGTTATCGCCTCGGCGCTCGACAGCGTGGAGGGGCGGGCGCGGCCGCTTTTGTGCATGAGCGCCCGTGGACGTCCGCTGACCCAGGCTCGGGTGAAGGCGTGGTCGCAGGGGCCCGGTCTGATCGTGCTCTGCGGCCGTTTCGAGGGCGTGGACCAGAGGGTGCTCGACGCCCGCGGGTTCGAAGAGGTCGCCGTGGGCGATGCGGTCCTGGCCGGAGGCGAGGCCGCCGCGCTCGTGACGATCGAGGCGTGCGTTCGGCTCGTGCCCGGTGTGTTGGGCCAGCCCGAGAGTTTGAGTGAAGAGAGTTTCGAGGACGGGCTCCTCGAGCATCCGCAGTACACCAGACCGCGGACGTTCGAAGGGCTCGACATTCCCGAGGTGCTGTTGAGCGGTCATCACGCCGAGGTGCGGAAGTGGCGGCAGGCGCAGCGGGAAGCCGCCACGCGGGAGCGGCGTCCGGACCTCTGGGCGCGGCGTGCCGCCAATCAACAGCCAAAGGGCGAGTAAAGCCCAGTAAGGAAGACGACGATGAACGTGATCGAACAGCTCCGCAAGGAAGAGGCCGACCGCCTCCTGGCCGCCCGCAAGATCCCCGAGTTCCGCCCCGGCGACACCGTTCGCGTGAACGTGCGCATCAAGGAAGGCGAGCGTGAGCGCGTCCAGGCCTATGAAGGCGTCTGCATCGCCCGCGCCGGCCAGGGCGTCGACGAGAACTTCACCGTCCGCAAGATCTCCTTCGGCGAAGGCGTGGAGCGGGTGTTCCCGATCCTCTCGCCGATGATCGAATCCATCGAGGTGAAGCGCCGCGGCGTCGTCCGCCGCGCCAAGCTCTACTACCTGCGCGACCGCCGCGGTAAGTCGGCCCGGATCGCCGAGCGCCAGATGACCGCGCAGAAGGAAGCGGCTCCGGCGGAGAGCTCGGAAGGCTGACCGCCTTCACCGGCTGAATTTCAAACGGCGGCTGCAGGGATGCAGCCGCCGTTTTGGCTTCCGGCTTGCGGGAGAGGAACAGATCCGGGTTCAGGCGGTTCTCTGGGCATGCAAATCCACGCCCTTGCGGAGCACCGCCGACGCCTCCCCGATCCTGTCGGCGGCGTCCTCGCCTTCTACAGCCTGATCGCCGCGAGCGGCTTCGCCGCCGGCTGGGCGGCGCACGCGCTGGGCATCTGAGCCCTATTCGACCTCGTCGGGTCGCACCGCGACGATCACGCGCTCGGCGAGGCGCACTTCCGGCACGGCTTCGCGGGTGAACGGCAGCCACCAGCTGGCGCCGGCCGCGGGCTGAATCTCCAGGAGATCGCCGGCCCCGAAGTCACGGACCTCGCGGACGACGCCGAGCGACTCGCCGTCCGAGGTCTGGACGGTCAGACCGATCAGGTCGACCAGGTAGTACTCGTCCTCTTCCAGCGCGGGCAGCGCCTCGCGCGCGATGTAGAGGCGCAGGCCGCGCAGCGCTTCGGCCTGCTCCCGGGTCTCGACCTCGCGGGCGTGGACGACGACGCCGCCCTTGTGCGGACGCGCGCTGGTGAGCGTCAGGCCGGGCGCGCCGGTTTCGCGCTTCAGGTCGCGATACTCGAGCAGCGCCATGGGATCAGCCGTATAGGCCGTCAGCCGCACCTCGCCCTTCACGCCGAACGCACCGGCGACCCGGGCTACGAGGATCATCTGGTCGGTCAAATACCGCGGCGCCTTCTGAGAGACCCCTGATCCGACCCGCTGACGCGGGCCACCTTCTCCCCTCGCGGGAGAAGGGGTCGCTCGATCTCGTAAGCTTAGGCCTGCTCTTCGCCGGCCGGAGCTTCCTCGGCGGCGGCAGGCGCTTCCTCGGCGGGCGCCTCGGCCGCGGCTTCCACCGGCGCTTCGGCGACCGCTTCCTCGGCGGCGGGCTCTTCGGCGGGGGCGGCGGCGGCTTCAGCCGCAGCGGCGGCGCGGTCGGCCTCGCGCTGGGCGCGCTCTTCCAGGCGCTCCTTGGCCTTCTGGCCGGGCTCGCCCTTCTTGGGGTTGGAGCTCGCCTGCCATTGCGCCAGGCCCTGTTTGGAGAGCTCGCGCGCGACGCGGTCGGTCGGCTGGGCGCCCTTCTTCAGCCACTCCTGGATCCGCTCAACCTTCAGGGTGACGCGGTTGGGGTCGTCCTTCTTCAGCAGCGGGTTGTAGGCCCCGACCTTCTCGATGAAGCGGCCGTCGCGCGGCGAGTGGCTGTCGGCCACGACAATCGAATAGTAGGGCCGCTTCTTGGCGCCGCCACGGGCGAGACGAATCTTCAGCATTGCAGTTGGTCCTCTTGGATTTCGCTATTTCTTGAAGGGGTTGAAGCCCGGCGGCAGGCCGCCGCCGAGGCCGGGCAACTTGAGGCCGCCGGGGCCCTGGAGCTTGGCCGCCAGCTGCTCCATCTCTTCCTGCGAGGGCGCCTTGCCGCCGCCGAGCGCCTTGAGCTTGGACATGTCCATGCCGCCGGGCGCGCCGCCGCCGAGCATGGAGGCCATCTGGGCGAAGCCCTTGCCGCCGTTCTTGCTCATCGCCTTGAAAGTGTCGGCCATCTGCCGGTGCTGCTTCAGCAGCCGGTTGACCTCGGCCACCTCGACGCCGGCGCCCGACGCGATGCGGCGCTTGCGCGAGGCCTGCAGGATGTCGGGCTTCTTGCGCTCGCCCTTGGTCATCGAGCCGATGATCGCGATCTGCCGGTCGATGCTCTTGTCGCTGATGCCGGCTTCGGCGATCTGCCGCTTGGCCTTCTGAACGCCGGGCAGCAGCCCCATCAGCCCTTCCATGCCGCCCATGCGCTTCATCTGGCGGAACTGCTCGGCCAGCATATCCAGGTCGAACTGGCCCTTGGCCATCTTCTTGGCCATGGCCTCGGCCTGGGCCAGGTCGAGATCCTGGGCGGCCTTTTCGACCAGCGCCACCACGTCGCCCTGACCGAGGATGCGGCCGGCCACCCGGCGCGCGTCGAAGACGTCCAGGCCGTCGATCTTTTCCGAGACGCCGAGGAACTTGATCGGCAGGCCGGTGACGGCGCGCATCGACAGCGCCGCCCCGCCGCGGCCGTCGCCGTCGGCTCTCGTCAGCACCAGGCCGGTGAGCGGCAGGCGCTCATGGAAGGCCTTGGCGGTGCGCACCGCGTCCTGCCCGGTCAGGCTGTCGGCCACCAGCAGGGTTTCAGCGGGGGAGGAGATCTTCGCGATCTCCGCCGCCTCGCTCATCATCGCCTCGTCCAGCGTCGTACGGCCGGCGGTGTCTAGGATCAGGACGTCGAAGCCCTGCAGCTTGGCGGCCGAGAGGGCGCGGCGGGCTATGTCGGGCGCCGACTGGCCGGCGACGATCGGCAGGCTCTCCACCTCGGCCTGCTTGGCCAGCATCGCCAGCTGCTCCATGGCGGCCGGGCGGCGGGTGTCGAGCGAGGCGACCAACACCTTCTTGCGCTCTTTCGACAGCTTCAGCGCCAGCTTGCCGGCGGTGGTGGTCTTGCCGGAGCCCTGCAGGCCGGCCATCAGGATCACCGTCGGCGGGTTCAGCGAGAGCTTTAGCGGCTCGGGCTCGACATCCTTGCCGTCCTTGGAGCCGCCCAGCATCTCCACCAGGCCGTCATAGGTGATCTTCACCACCTGATCGGCGGGCCGGACCGAACGGATCACCGCCTCGCCGGTCGCCGCCTCGGTCGCCTTGGCGATGAAGTCGCGCACCACCGGCAGCGCCACGTCGGCCTCGAGCAGGGCGACGCGGATCTCGCGCATCACCTCGGCCACGTCCTTCTCGGACAGCACGCCGCGCCCGCCGAGACGGTCGAAGACGCCGGATAGCCGTTCTGTCAGTGCGTCGAACATGCAATTCCCGCCAGCAATTCGCGGATGCGAATTGCGCATTTTTCCGTTCCGACCTCGTCGCTTTCGCGACGGGGCAGAGGCCCAAACGCGCTCGACCCCCGTGGACGATCACGTCGACGGGGGGCCTCGCCGCCCTCGTCCCATATGGTGATGGGGGGTCGTGGCGGTGGAGGGCGCTGACCGAGGTTGCGCCAGAAGGGCGCGCTTATGCGCCTGTGGAGAACTCAGGTCAAGGAAATGGGGGCGTCACACCCCCGCCATCTCTTCGGCGATCGCCAGAGCCGCCGCGCGGGGGTCCGCCGCCGCGGTGATCGGGCGGCCGACGACCAGGTGAGAGGCGCCGGCGGCAAGCGCGTCGGCAGGCGTGGCGGCGCGGGCCTGATCGTTCATCGCCGAGCCCGCGGGGCGCACGCCCGGCGTGACGACCAGGAACCCTGGGCCGCCGATCCGGCGCGCCGTCTCCGCCTCCTGCGGACTCGCGATCACGCCCTGGCAGCCCGCCGCCAACGCCTGGCGCACGCGCCGCTCGACGAGCGTCGCCGCCGTCTCGGCGTAGCCGATCTCGGCGAGATCCGTGTCGGAGAGGCTGGTCAGCACCGTCACGGCGAGCACGCTCAGCCCCGAGCCCGCCGCGCCCTGGACGGCCGCAGTCATCACCTGCGGCTCGCCGTGGACGGTCAGGAAGTCGCAGCCGGATCCGGCCAGGGCGCGCGCCGCCTTTTCCACCGTCGCGCCGATGTCGTGCAGCTTCCAGTCGATGAACACCTGCTTGCCCTGGCCCTTCAGTTCGCGGGCGAGCGCCATGCCGTCGGTGGCGAACAGCTCCAGGCCCACCTTGTAGAAGGAGACGGCGTCGCCGATCCGCTCGACCAGGGCGCGCGCCTCCGGTGCGGTCGGGACGTCAAGGGCGACGATCAGGCGAGGGTCGGCGGGCATGGCCGCTGCATGAGCCAGGGCGCGCCCGCGGTCAACGTCCGCGGCGTCAAAGCTCGCGGAACCGGTGACCCTGCGAGCGCATCACCGCGAGCGCCAGCGAGTCCGGGACCAGCTTGGCCGCGCCGATGATCAGCTTGTAGGCGAGGCCGGGCACGCACATGGCGCGGTTCGCCTCCACCGCGCGCCAGCCGGCTTCCGCCACCGCCTCGGCGGAATGCCAGGCCCAGCGGGGCGTCGCGGCGGTGACCCGCTGGCGCGTGCCGTTGACGTCGTGGAACTCAGTCAGGGTGAAGCCGGGGCAGAGCGCGCTGACGTGGACGCCGTGTGGGGCGGCCTCCAGGTGCAGGCTCTGGGAAGCCTTGATCATCAGGCTCTTGGACGCCCCGTAGAGAGTATGCCCGGCCGCACCCGGGACCAGGCCCGCGACCGAGGCGACGTTGACGATGCGGCCGAAGCCCCGCTCGACCATGCCCGGCAGCACCTTGTGCGCCAGTTCGCAGGGTGCGGTGACCATCACCTGCAGAAAAGCCTGCTGGTCGGCCCAGCGGGTGTTCCCATAGGCGCCGGCCAGGCCGTAGCCGGCGTTGTTGATCAGGGCGTCGACCGCTCGTCCCTTCGCCGCGATCCGGTCCAGCACGGCCTGGGGCGCCTCGGCCTTCGCGAGGTCGGCAGGCGCGATCAGGACGTCGACGCCGTGGCGGCCGGCTAGCTCGCCGGCCAGCTGCTCCAGCCGATCTTGCCGCCGCGCGGTCAGCGCGAGGTCGTATCCACGGGCCGCCAGAAGCCGCGCGAAGGCCGCGCCGATCCCCGCGGACGCTCCCGTCACCAGCGCCAGCTTTCGCGTCATCGTCGTCTCCTTATCGCCCCTTCGCCGGAACCGTCGCCACAGCGGGCGATTGAACCGCATCGGGAAGTTATGTATCGCGCCCCCCACAGCTGCGCGCGCCTTCACCGTGGGTCGTGCGCCGCGGTCCCGGAGATTCCTATGGCTGAATCGGCCAGCGTCGCGCCGTCTGTGGCGGAAGAGCCGCACGGCGGGGCTGGGCACGAAGGCTTCTGGGCGCTGGCTCTGGGTTCGATGGGCGTCGTCTTCGGCGACATCGGCACGAGCCCGCTCTACGCCATGCGCGAGGCGCTGCACCACACCCGAGCGACCGTCTCGCCCGAGCTCGCCGTGCTCGGAGTCGTGTCACTCGTCACCTGGGCGCTGATCCTGATCGTCACGATCAAATACGTCGTCTTCCTGATGCGCGCGGACAACAAGGGCGAAGGCGGCACCCTCGCCCTGATGGCGCTCGCCCAACGTTCGCTGAAGACGCGCTCGACCGGCGTCTTCTTCCTGGGCGTCGTGGGCGCCGCCCTGTTCTACGGCGACGGCATCATCACCCCGGCCGTGTCGGTGCTGAGCGCCGTCGAAGGCCTGCGCGACGCGCCGGGCGCGCCGGGCGGCGTGGGCGAGCTCGTGCTGCCGATTTCCGGCGGCATCCTGATCGCGCTGTTCCTCGTGCAGTCGCGCGGCACCGCCAGCGTGGCGAAGTTCTTCGGCCCGATCACGGCGATCTGGTTCCTCGTGCTGGCCGGGCTGGGCGTCATCCATATCGTCGACGATCTTTCGATCTTTCGGGCGCTATCACCGCACTACGGCGTGCTGTTTCTCATCGACAACGGCTTCATCGGCTTCGTCATTCTGGGGAGCGTCTTCCTGGCCGTCACGGGCGCAGAGGCGCTGTACGCCGACATGGGTCACTTCGGGAAACGGCCAATCCAGGCGGCCTGGCTGTTCATGGCCCTGCCCTGCCTGCTGCTCAACTACATGGGCCAGGGCGCCCTGGTGCTGGATCATCCCAGCGCGCGCGCCAATCCCTTCTTCGAAATGATCCCGCACGGGATCTACTGGCCGGTGCTGCTGCTGGCCACCACGGCGACCATCATCGCCAGCCAGGCGGTGATCACCGGCGCCTTCTCGATGACCCAGCAGGCGGTGCAGCTGGGCCTCTTCCCGCGCATCGACATCCGCCGAACCTCGGAGACCCAGGCCGGCCAGATCTTCGTGCCCCAGGTCAACACCCTGCTGATGATCGGGGTGCTGGTGCTGCTGGTGATGTTCCGCACCTCCTCCAACCTCGCCGCGGCCTACGGCATCGCCGTGACCGGGGCGATGTTCGTCGACACCTTGCTGTTCTTCGTCATCGTTCGCCATTTCTGGAAGAAGCCGCTGTGGGTGGCGCTCTTCGCCAGCGGCGCGTTCGGCGTGCTCGACCTGGTGTTCATCACCTCCAACCTGCTCAAGTTCTTCCACGGCGCCTGGCTGCCGCTCGCCCTGGGGGCTGGCCTGGTGGTCGTCATGTGGACCTGGACGCGGGGCGCCCAGATCCTCGCGGAGAAGACGCGCCGGGACAGCGTGCCGCTCGCCGAGCTGTCGGAGATTCTGCGTGCGCGGGCGCCCTACCGCGCGCCTGGCGCCGCCATCTTCCTGACCTCCGATCCGGACACCGCGCCGGTCGCTCTGATGCACAACCTCAAGCACAACAAGGTGCTGCACGAGAAGAACATCATCCTGACGCTGGAGACGGCGGAGACGCCGCGCGTGCGCGAGGAGGACCGGATCCGGATCGAGCCGGTGAACGACGACTTCAAGAAGGTCATTATCTCCTATGGCTTCATGGAAAGCCCCAACGTGCCCAAGGCGCTGGGCCTCTGCCGGAAGCTCGGGCTGAAGTTCGACATCATGGCCACGAGCTTCTTCCTGGGCCGGCGTTCGGTGGTGCCCTCGGCCCAGTCGGGCATGCCGCTGTGGCAGGACAAGCTGTTCATCTTCCTCATGAAGAACGCCGCCAACCCGACCGACTTCTACAAGATACCCCCCGGCCGCGTGGTCGAGATGGGCACCCAGGTGACCGTGTAGGGGTTGTCGGCCCCCCTCCGCCTCGGCCTGCTCTATGGGGTCCTGTTTCTCGGCACGGGCGTCAGCCAACCCTACCTGCCGGTCTGGTTCGCGCGCCGGGGCCTGAGCGGCGGAGAGATCGGCCTCATCCTCGCCCTTCCCTTGACCGCGCGGATCCTCACCGCGCCGCTGCTCGCGGTCTGGGCCGACAGCTTCAGGCTCAGGCGCACGCCGCTGGCCATCCTCGCGGCCCTGGTGGCGGGTTGCTACGCCCTGCTCGCCCTGCCGTTCGGGCTCGCCTGGTGGGCGCTCGCCTGGTTCGCGGCGTCCTCGATGTACACCACGCTCTCGCCGCTGATCGATGTCCTCACGCTCAGGCGCGCGCAGCGGGAGGGCTTCAACTACGGCCTGCCGCGCAGCTTCGGCTCGGCGGCGTACATCATCGCCAATCTCGCCGCCGGGGCCCTGATCGTCCGCGGATCGGCGGACATCGTCCTCGTCTGGATGATCGCCGCGGCGGCGGGGGTCAGCCTTGCCGCGCTCGCCGCGCCCGCGGATCCGGCGCAGGGCGCGGGCGAGGCCGGGCCCCAGCCGCTGCCCGCCCGCCTGGCTGCGGCGGGGGAGCTCCTGCGGGACCGCATCTTCATGGCCGCGGTGCTGTCGATCGGCCTGATCCAGGCCTCGCACGTCTTCTTCTACAGCTTCTCAGCCCTGACCTGGCGCCGGCAGGGCCTGGGGGAGGAGGTCACCGGCGCTCTGTGGGCGTTCGGGGTCGCCGTGGAGATCGCCTTCCTCTGGCGCTTCGAGGCGCTGCGGCGGCGCTTCGGCGCGCGCGGACTGCTCGTAGCGGGCGGCGTCGCCGCGGTGGTGCGCTGGGTCGCCTTCGCCTGCGCCCCGCCGGCCTGGCTGCTCTGGCCGCTGATGGCGCTGCACGCCCTGACCTTCGCGGCCACCTTCGTCGGCGGTCTGGCCCTCGTGCAGCGCCTGTCGACCCCGCGCAACGCCTCGGCGGCCCAGGCGCTCAGCTCCGCCCTGTCCGGCGGCGTCCTCAGCGGCCTCGCCACCTTGGCCAGCGGGCCGCTGTTCGATCGCTACGGCGCCGGCGGCTACCTGCTCTGCGCCGCGATGGCGGGCGCCGGGCTGGCGGGCGCATTGTGCCTCTACCGCTCGGAGCGGCTCGACGCAGCTTAAGCCTTGAACCTGTCACCCAGGCGCCCTTTAAGGCGCGCGAGATCAACCTCCCGCGACGTCAGGATTCCGCGCCATGGCCGAAAAGCCCGTCAAGAAGGTCGTGCTCGCCTACTCCGGCGGCCTCGACACCTCCATCATCTTGAAGTGGCTGCAGACCGAATATGGCGCGGAGGTGGTCACCTTCACCGCCGACCTCGGCCAGGGCGAGGAACTGGAGCCGGCGCGGAAGAAGGCCGAGCTGCTGGGAATCAAGCCCGAAAACATCTTTATCGAAGACCTGCGCGAGGAGTTCGTCCGCGACTACGTCTTTCCGATGTTCCGCGCCAACACGGTCTATGAGGGCCAATACCTGCTCGGCACCTCGATCGCGCGGCCGCTGATCGCCAAGAAGCAGATCGAGATCGCCCGCCGGGTCGGCGCCGATGCGGTCTGTCACGGCGCCACCGGCAAGGGCAACGACCAGGTCCGCTTCGAGCTGGGTTATTATGCCCTTGAGCCTGACATCCGCGTCATCGCGCCGTGGCGGGAGTGGAGCTTCCGCAGCCGCGAGGCGCTGATCGAGTTCGCCGAAAAGCACCAGATTCCGATCTCCAAGGACAAGCGCGGCGAGAGCCCGTTCAGCGTCGACGCCAACCTGCTGCACTCCTCCTCCGAGGGTAAGGTGCTGGAGGACCCGGCCGTGGAGGCGCCCGAGTTCGTGCACATGCGGACCATCGCGCCCGAGGATGCGCCGGACAAACCGACGGTTATCACCATCGACTTCGAGCAGGGCGACGCCGTCGCCATCGACGGCCAGAAGCTGTCGCCCGCCGCCCTGCTCACGCGGCTCAACGAGCTCGGCCACGACAACGGAATCGGCCGCCTCGACCTGGTCGAGAACCGCTTCGTCGGCATGAAGTCGCGCGGGGTCTACGAGACGCCGGGCGGGACCATCCTGTTGGCCGCGCACCGGGGCATGGAGAGCATCACCCTGGACCGGGGGGCCATGCACCTCAAGGACGAGCTGATGCCGAAGTATGCGAGCCTGATCTACAACGGCTTCTGGTTCTCGCCGGAGCGGGCGATGTTGCAGGCCGCGATCGACCATTCGCAGGCGCTGGTCAGCGGCCAGGTGCGGATCAAGCTCTACAAGGGGAATGTCGTCGTCGTCGGCCGGATCAGCCCCTATTCGCTATACGACCAGGAGCTCGTCACCTTCGAGGAAGGCGCCGTCGCCTACGACCACCGCGACGCCGCCGGCTTCATCAAGCTCAACGCGCTTCGCCTGCGCGTGCTGGCGAATCGAGACCGGCGGGCGGGGTAGTTCTGCGCTAGAGCTGAACGCCCCCTCCGTCTCCCGCCTACGGCGGTATCCACCTCCCCCGCTGCGCGGTGGAGGATCCGAGCGCCACGATGCTCCACCGCAGAACGGGGGAGCTGTCAGCGAAGCTGACTGAGGGGGCGTTCAGCAGCCCCCTTTTGCTACGCTTCGGAAGAGGGCTCAGTTCAGCCGCGCGTACGGGTAGCGATCGCGGATCTCGGCCTGGAAGTGACGCCCCTTGGACTCCGACTGCAGGAAGGCGCGGTGGGCGCGTGGCGGCACGCGGTCGTAGACGTAGCGCTCGCCGCTGACGAAGGTCACCTGCAGCCGCCGGCGGGTGTGGTCGTACTCGATCTCGCGGATCGCCGAGGATTCGACGTGCACGGTCCGCCTCCCGCTGCTCGCCGTCGGAACGCGCGAGCGCCCGCGGCGGGTTCCCTTGCGGCCTAGGGGGCGCCAAGCTCCGCCTCGAACCAGCGGGGGAGGAACGGAATGGAAGACCACGCCAAGGTCGCGCTCGTCACGGTGGCGGTGCTGGTCACCTACCTCGGACTTTGCGTCAACGTAGCCCGCACCCGCAAGCAGTGCGGGATCAGCGCCCCGGCGATGACCGGAGATCCCCGGCTCGAGCGCGCGATCCGGATCCATTACAACACCCTCGAATGGCTGCCGGTCTTCCTCGCCGCCATGTGGCTGTTCGCCATCTACTGGGACGACTGGGTGGCGGCGGGCCTCGGCCTGGTCTGGATCGCCGGCCGGCTGATCTACGCGGTCGGCTACATGGCCGCGCCGTCGAAGCGCGCGCCGGGCTTCCTGATCCAGGCCCTGGCCACCCTCGTGCTGCTGTTCGGCGCGGCCGGCCGGCTGATCTGGCTGCTGGCCACGGGCGTGGCGGTCTGACCTCTGGACCAGCGCCTGGGAGCTGTCTCAAAGAGCGCCCATGGAGCTACCCGTCGATCCGGCCCGCTTCGCCGCCTACCTCGGCGTGACCGCCGTCATGGTGGTCGCGCCCGGGCCCGCCAACCTGTTCGCGATCGCCGTCGGCGCGCGCCGCGGACCTGTCGCCCTGATGGGCGCGGTGGCGGGAATGAACCTCGGCAGCGTGATCTGGTTCGTCGCGGCAGGCCTGGGGCTTGGCGCGGTCGCCCTGGCCTTCCCCCAGGCGTTCCGCCTGCTCGCCTGGCTGGGCGCGGCCTACCTCGTCTGGCTCGGCTGGCGGGCGTTTCGCGCGGCCGCGGCGCAGGAAGACATCCGGAGCGCCCACCCAGATCCCAGTCCCGGCCGCCTGGCTCTCGTCGACGGCCTTGCGGTCCAGTTGGCCAACCCCAAGGCCCTGCTGTTCACCACCGCCGTCCTGCCCCCGTTCCTGGACATGAGTCGCCCGCTCGCGCCGCAGCTGCTCATTTTCGCCGCCGCGGGCATGGCAGGCGACGTGGTGGTCATGACGGCCTATGGCCTGGGCGGCGTGGCGCTCGCCCGGCGCATGACCGAGTCGGGCTTCCGCCGCGGTTTCGGGATCTTCACCGGCTTGCTGCTGATCGGCGCGGCGGTGCTCGTCGCGTGGCGTGGCTGAAGCGCCACTGTGGCGAAGCAACCACAATCGACGCCGGGTGTTTGTCGGAATAGCCTCTGGCCACGAGGGACGACCCTGTAGCTATCGGAATCGAAAATGTCGAAAAGATCCGCCGCGTTGGCCCTCTCCGTGGCCTTGGCGGCCGCACTCGCGGGCTGCGCAACGCCCACGCCCTACCAGCCCAGGGTTCCGGGCCAGTCTTCGTCTCGCGGCTACTCCGAATCCCAGATCGAAGCCAACCGTTGGCGCGTGACCTTCGCCGGCAACAGCCTGACCTCGCGCGAGACGGTCGAAGGCTATCTGCTGTTCCGGGCCGCAGAGCTGACGATCCAGCAGGGCTACGATTGGTTCTCGATCGTGGACCGCAACACCGAGCGCAAAGGCTACACCTATCTGGAGCCGGATCCGCTGTACCACCCCTGGTATGGCCCAGGGTATGGCTGGTGGCGTCCGTCCTGGCGCTATTGGGGCCCGGGCCCCGGCTGGAGCACCTGGGATCCCTATTGGGGCGGGCCGTTCTGGGCCGACCGCGTCGACGTCCGGACCGTCGAGCGGTTCGAGGCCAGCGCCGAGGTCTTCATGGGCAAGGGGCCGAAGCGGGCGGACGACGCGCGCGCCTTCGACGCTCGCCAGGTGATCGCCAACCTGCAGCCGCGCATCCAGTACCCAGAGCCGAAAAAGTGACGGTCCTGCGCGCAAGCGCCGCAGTAACAAGGTTGACGAACTGGTAATACTCTTCGCCCTACCTGGTCTGACTCGGGAGGGTGAGATGGCGCTGATTCTGTTCTGCCTGTGCGCGGCGTTCAGCGCGTTCGTGATCGCGATGGGCGCCGGCGTCCTTTCGCGCGGACCGCGGCCCGTCGCGGCTGCGGCCGTCATGCCGATGGAGGCGTTGATCGACGCGCCGGCGCGGACCCAGGTTCGGCCGGCCCTGCAGACCAGCGCCGCCCTGCTGGCGCTCGCGATCGCGCTCGACGTTTCCGCGGCGTGCCAGCCGCTCATGGCCGCAGTCGGGCCGGACGGCGTCTACAGCGCCGCCGTGGACAGGGCCCCCGTCGTGCTCGGCGATGTGGCGGCGCAAGTTTGGACCCCGGTGGAGCCGGCTGCGGATTGGGCCTTCAAGGCGGTCAATACGACAGACGGCTGGCTGATCTGAATTCGGAGGCGCCGGCGCCTTGGAATCGGGCCTCCGGCGTCCGACGGATGTGAATTTCCGAAGACGGGATTAACAGAAGCCGGCGGTTGGGCTAGGTTGAACCCGCTGGAGTTAAGATCGTGCGCCCCGGATTTCCCGACGGCTAAGTCGAGGCGTCTCCAAAGTCGCCCGTGAGGTGAGTCGTGACGCATGGAAGTTCTGGCGACGGCGTTCGGCGTCCTTACCATTATCCCTTGGACCTGATCCGGTTCGCTGCGGCCACGTCCGTGATGGCGTTCCACCTCGCCTTCTACACTTGGGCGAGCGCCCCCGGCTCGTCGACGGCGAACGCGTTTCGGCACGCGACGTCCTATAGCGTCACCACGCCCTGGACCTGGTTCGGCTGGGTCGGGGTCGAGGTCTTCTTCGTCATCTCCGGATTTGTGATCGCCAACTCGGCCGTGGGCGCCACGTCGGGGAGCTTCCTCAAGAGCCGGGTCTTGAGGCTCCTGCCGGCCGCTTGGATCTGCGCCTCCATTACGCTGTTGGTGCGGGAATTCGGCGGGCTAGAGCGGCTCGACGCGCTGGTCGGTCCCTATGTCGCCTCTCTGGCGCTGTGGCCCGCGGGCCCGTGGATCGACGGCGTCTATTGGTCGCTCGCGGTGGAGGTCACCTTCTACGCCCTGGTGTTCGGCCTGCTCCGGTTCCGCGCCTTCAGCCTGCTTCCGCAGGTCGCCTGGCTCCTGGTCCTGGCCAGCGGGCTCTTCATCGGCCTTTCGATCTCCGGGCTGGATCGTAGCCTGCCGGGCTGGTGGATGATCCGCGGCGTTTCCGAGCCGCTTCTCCTGCGCCACGGGGCCTTCTTCGCCCTGGGCGTCTGGATCTGGATGTCGAGCGAACGGAGACTTCGGCCGAGCGACGCCCTGGGCGTTGCGGCCGCCGCCGCGATCGGTTGCGCGGAGATCTGGATGCGCGGCCAGGCCCTGCAGGACCGCGAGGCCTTGGCGGCCGCCGGCCAGCCGCTCATCCTCCCCATCCTGCTCTGGCTGAGCGCGGTCACGGTCCTGGCCTTCGTGACCCGGGCGCCGGAGCGGTTCACGCCGCGGTCCGCGGTGGTGCGCCGCGGCCTGCGGTGGATGGGCCTGGCCACCTATCCGCTCTACCTGACGCACAACGACGTGGGCGCGACGATGATGCGGCTGCTGGTCCAGGCCGGCGCGCCCAAATGGGCGGCGCTGGCGGTCGCCGTAATGACGGTCGTGAGCATCGCCTTCGCCGTCGCCCTTGTCTTCGAGCCGCGCGTGCGCCAAATCCTTCGTCGCCTCATCGAGCTCGCCGCGGCGCGCGGCCGGACCGGCGCCGGCGCGGTCGCGTCCGCGCCCTGATCAGGCGGAGGCGGGTTCGCGCAGCGGGATTTCAGGGTGGCGCTCCTGGATCATGCGCCGCATCCCCTCCCGCCAAGGAATCTTCCACTCCATGCCGATGCTGCGGCCACGGGTCGTGTCGAGGACATGGTCGGGCAGGATGCATCAGCAGGCCCCGCCCTCGGCGTTCTGCGTCAGGTCGACGTCGGCGTTGGCGAGCCGGTGGTGGCGGCCAGGTGAAGCACGTAATCGAAGTCGTCGGGCAGGCCGGTGAAGTCGCCGGTGGCGCAATCGCCGACGACGCACATCACGCGGAGTTTCTCCAGCCGTTCGCGCGAGCCGGGCTCGCGAAGCCCCAGAGCTCGTTATGGCCGGCGATGCGGTGGCTGAGGCGTCGTCGCGCCCCTGGCGATTGTTGGCTTGCCGCCGCTTGGAAAGGCCTTGTTGGCCCGCCGGGCTGTTGGGCGCTTCAGGGGGCGATGAAGCGAACAGCAAACCGCCGCCTCGAAGGGCGGCGCCGAGTGGCTGAATCGGTCTCGAATCTGGAGCGGGCGAGGCGATTCGAACGCCCGACCCCAACCTTGGCAAGGTTGTGCTCTACCCCTGAGCTACGCCCGCACTCCGCGGAACTTGCCCCCGGAGGAGCCGTCCCGAATTTCGAGAGGCCGGCTTATGGCAGAGGGGGAGGGGGTTTGCAAGCGCCTCAACCGCCGAATTTTGGGGCCTTCAGCCGGCGCTTGTTGACGTGGCCTTCGGGGGCCGGCGCGATCTCCTCCGGGTACTCGCCCTTGAAGTAGTAGCGCTGCCAGGCCTCCTTGGTCGCCTCGGGGTCCTGGCGGAAGATGCGCCGGTTGAACTCCGAGCGGTGCTTCTCCCAGACGTCGTACTGGTGGCGCAGTTCCGGGTTGGCGTTGAGCCGGCGGATCACCGGCTGGATCTCGTGCAGCGGGTGGTCCTGGGTTAGCGTCAGGAAGCAGAAGGGCTCGCCCTTCTCGAAGCGCACGCGGCCTGGCCGGGTGAAGACCCAGTTCATGGTGAAGGGGAACGGCAGCCAGTCGGTCTCCACCACGCCGGCGAGCGGCTGGATCCCGTCCTTGATGTGGTTCGGCGGCCCCATCACCCACATCGACCAGCCGGGCGGGGTGCGGAACAGATAGCCGGAGTGGAAGGTCAGCACCCCGTGGCTGAAGTGGCTGGTGGCGAAGTTGTGGAAGTCCGGGTGCGGGTGGTCGGGCATGAGCGTGATGTCCTGCTGGTGGTTTCCGCCGTTCCACTCGGCGGTGAAGCTCATCGGGCAGAGCAGCTCCCAGCCCGAGGTGTTGGCCATGCTGAGCGGCAGACAGCGGTAGGGGTGGCGGTCGGCGAAATGGTCCATCCAGGCGCGCTGCGGCCGGCCGGCGACCATCTCCGGTGGCCGTTCGGTGATGGGATAGCACTCGAGTTCCATGGGCGGCCGCTCTCGTAAGGAGGTCGAGCGACAACTAGGCGCCTGCGGCGCGCGCGTCCAGCGCGCGAAGGGTTCGATCCTTGGCATGGCGAGGCGTCGCAAAAGTCCGCTATGAACGCCGCCATGAAGACCAAAGCCGACCTGCTGGCCTTTTTCGACGCGATCGGCGTCGCCGCCCGTACGCACGAGCATCCCGCCGTGTTCCGCGTAGGCGAGGGCGAGGAGATCAAGGCCGGGATCGCCGGCGCCCACACCAAGAACCTGTTCCTGAAGGACGCCAAGGGCCAGCTGTGGCTGATCTCGGCCGAGGACGGCAGCATGATCGACCTGAAGCGGCTGCCGCCGGTGATCGGCTCGGCGCGTCTGTCCTTCGGCAGCGCGGAGCTGATGGCGGCCACGCTCGGCGTGACGCCGGGCTCGGTCACCGCCTTCGCCCTGATCAACGACAGCGAGCGGCGCGTGCGCTTCCTGCTGGACAAGGCGCTGGCGGACGCGCCGGTCGTCAATTTCCACCCGCTGACCAACACGGCGACCACCACGGTTGATCAGACGGGCCTGCGGCGTTTCCTCGCCGCGGTCGGCGTGGAGCCGCTGATCGTCGATTTCACCACGCTCAGCCTGGCCGAAGCCGGCCTGGCGCGTTGAACAGAGGCCGAGCTGAGACCATCTTGGCCGCGAATTCGTTTTTCAGTGAGACTGATTTGAGGGGCGGAACCATGAGCCTGATCGGGGAGACCGCCGGGCCGGCGGCCGGAGACATCATCAAGGACGGATCCGACGCCGGCTTCATGGCCGACGTCGTGGAGGCGAGCCGGGTTCAGCCGGTCATCGTCGACTTCTGGGCGACCTGGTGCGGACCGTGCCGCCAGCTGGGCCCCGCGCTGGAGAAGGCGGTGCTCGCCGCCAAGGGCGCGGTGAAGCTGGTGAAGATCGACATCGACAAGCATCCGGCCGTCGCCGGCCAGTTGCGGGTGCAGTCGATCCCCGCCGTCTTCGCCTTCGTCGACGGCCGGCCCGCCGACGGCTTCATGGGCGCGGTACCCGAAAGCCAGATCAAGGCCTTCGTCGAGCGGCTGGCCAAGGCCGGCGGCGCCGACGACGGGCTGGACGAGCTGTTCGCCATGGCGCGCGAATCCCTGGAGCTGGGCGATTTCGGCGGCGCGGCCCAGGCCTACGCCCAGGTGCTGCAGCAGGATCCGGATAACGTGAAGGCGCTGGGCGGCCTCGCCCGGGTCTATGTGGCCGGCGGCGAGCCCGATCGGGCGCGCGAGATCCTGCAGATGGCGCCGGCCGACGCCAAGGACCCGGACCTGGACAGCGTCCGCGCCGCCCTGGCGCTGGCCGCCGACGCCCCGGCCGACGTGAAGCAGTTCCAAGACCGGCTGGCCGCAGATCCGGCGGATCACGAGGCGCGTTTCGAACTCGCCAAGGCGCTCTCCGCCCACGGACGGCTCGACGAGGCGGTGGATCAGCTGCTGACGATCATCGAGGCGGACCGCGACTGGAATGAGCAGGCGGCGCGCAAGCAGCTGCTGACGGTTTTCGAGGCCGCGGGCCAGATGTCGGAGCTCGCCAAGCAGGGCCGGCGGCGGCTGTCCGCCATCCTGTTCAGCTAGGCCCGGAGGAGGGGCGCATGGCCGGATATCGACGGACGGCGGAGCTGCCGCAGGTGATCCCGGTCTTTCCGCTGGACGGGGCGTTGCTGCTGCCCGGCGGCGACCTGCCGCTGCAGATCTTCGAGCCGCGCTATCTCAACATGGTCGACGACGTGATGGGCGGCGATCGGATCATCGGCATGATCCAGACCCGCGCCGGGGGCGACCGCGCGCGGCCGATGCTCGCCGACGTCGGCTGCGCCGGACGGATCACCAGCTTCGCCGAGACTTCCGACGGCCGCTATCTGATCACCCTGACCGGCGTGTGCCGCTTCAAGCCGGGCGAGGAGCTGGCGGTGCGGCTTCCCTACCGCCAGGTGAAGGCCAGGTACGAGCCGTTCGAGGGCGATCTGACGCGTGACGAGCAGGCGATCGCGGTTCCGGGCGCACGGGACCGGTTCGCGCGCGCGCTCAAGCGCTACCTGAACCGCCGCGAGCTCGACATCGACTGGGAGACCGCCAGCTCGGCGCCGCTCGAGGCCCTGGTGAACAGCCTCTCCATGGGCCTGCCCTTCGATCCCCAGGAGAAGCAGGCGCTGCTGCAGGCGGCCGACCTGGAGGCGCGCTTCGACGTGCTCACGACCCTGCTGGAGATCGACGCCATCGACGGCGATGACGAGAGCCGCTCGGTGCAGTAAGGCTCGGACCATGACCGAACCCGCCGCCATCGAGATCGACGTCGACCCGCGCCTATTGGAGATCCTGGTCTGCCCGGTGACCCGCGGGCCGCTGGAGCTCGACCGCGTCAAGGGCGAGCTCGTCAGCCGCGGCGCAAAGCTCGCCTACCCGATCCGCGACGGCGTCCCGATCATGCTGCCGGAAGAGGCGCGTGAACTGGGCGAGGGCGAGTAGGGGCGCTTCTCGCCTCTGACTTCGCAGCGCGGATGACTGGCCCTGTGTGGTCTTCGTGATCTTTGTGTTTGAAAGCCTTACAGCGCCTCGCCCCTGAGCAGCCGCGGAAGGTCGCCCACCGCTCCGCCGGCTTCCTGCATGAAGAAGCGGCGGGCCGGACCGATGCGGTTGACGACGGCCATGCCCAGCCCGCGCGCGAGGCGCAGCGGCGGCAGATCGTTCGAGAACAGCCGCACGAAGGCGTCCATGCCGGCCGACAGGGTGGTGGTGTCGAAGCGGCGCCAGGCGGCGTAGCGCTCCAGGACCGCTTCGGAGCCGATGTCTTCGCCCAGGCGCAGGGCCTCGACGATCACCTCGGCGAGGGCGGCGGCGCCTTTCAGTCCCAGGTTCAGGCCCTGGCCCGCGATCGGGTGCACCGCGTGAGCCGCATCGCCCAGCAGCGCCGCGCGCGGCGCGACGAGCCGTTCGGCGAGCTGCAGGGCCAGCGGATAGGTGAAGACCTGGCCCTCGACCTCGGCTCGGCCGATGTGCGGGCCGATCCGGCGCTGCAGATGGGCGTGGAACACCTCCGGCCGCGCGCTCTTCAGGGCCGCGGCCCGGCGGTCGCTTTCGGTCCAGACGAGGCTCGCCCGGTCGCCCGTCAGCGGCAGGATGGCGAAGGGGCCCGATGGCAGGAAATACTCGTGCGCCACGCCACCGTGCGGCCGCTCAAGCTTCACCGTGGCGACGACGCCGGTCTGGCGATAGGTCCAGCCGAGCGCGCCGATCCCCGCCGCCTCGCGTATCACCGAGCCGCGGCCCTCGGCGCCGACGGCGAGCGGCGCGCGTAAGGTTCGGCCGTCCGCAAGCGTCACCGCCGCGGCGCGCGCGTCGAAGCTGACGCCGGTCACCCGGGCGGGCGCCAGCACTTCGACGCCCTGCGCCTGCAGCGCCTGGGCCAGCGCAGCGCGGATGTGGCGGTTTTCGAGCATGTAGCCGAGCGGCTCGCCGTCCGACCGGTCGGCGATCTCGGCCGGGTCGAAACGCAGGTAGAAGGGGCCGGCCCCGCGGGCCAGCGGCCCAGGCGCGCGGCCGTCGGTCACCAGGATCTGTTCGATGCGCTGGCTGAGCGGCTCCAGCGCCGGCGCCAGTCCCAGCGCCCGCCATTGGCGGAAGGCGGCGTAGGCGATCGCCGACGAACGGCCGTCGAAGCTGGGCGCGGCCTGGGCGCTGAACGCCACCGGGTCGACCAGGATCGGCTTCACCCCAGCCCTGGCGAGCGCCAGGCCCAGCGTCGCGCCCGCCATGCCCGCGCCCGCGATGATCACGTCGGCGTCGAAGGTGGTGGTCATCTTCCCTGCCGAACCTCCATGGAGGGACTAGCCCTCCTCGTCCTCCGAGAAGCCCATGATGTGGAACCCGGCGTCGACGTGCACCACCTCGCCGGTGGTCGAGCGGCCGAGGTCGGAGAGCAGCCAGAGCGCGCAGCCGGCGACGCCCTCCATGGCCGTGTCTTCCTTCATCGCCGAGAGCGAGCGTCCCTTGGCCAGCATGCCGCGGCCGCCTTGGATGCCGGCCAGCGACAGGGTGCGCATGGCGCCCGGCGAAACCGCGTTGACGCGGATTCCCTTCGGCCCGAGGTCGCGTGCGGCGTAGCGCGTGGCGCTCTCGAGCGCGGCCTTGGCCACGCCCATGGTGTTGTAGTTCGGGATCGCCCGCTCGGAGCCCATGTAGGTGAGCGTGATGATCGAGCCGCCGTTCGGCATGATCGCCGCCGCGCGCCGGGCGCAGTCGACGAAGCTGAAGGCGGAGATGTTCAGCGCCCTCAGGAAGCCTTCGCGGGTGGTGTTCTCGACGAAGGATCCCTTCAGCTCGTCCTTGTTGGCGAAGGCGATGGCGTGGACGAAGAAGTCGATCGTCCCGAAAGCCTCGGTCACCGCCGCGAAGGCCGCGTCCATCGAGGCGTCGTCGGCGACGTCCACGGGCGCGAGCGTCTTGACGCCGATGCTCTCGGCGAGCGGCTGGACGCGGCGCTCCATGCCGGGGAGGTGCAGGAAGGCCATTTCGGCGCCCTGGGCCGCCAGCTGGGAGGCGATGCCCCAGGCGATCGACTGGTGGTTGGCGACGCCGGTCACCACCCCGCGCTTGCCTTTCATCAGCTCGCCCTTGAGCATCTGGTAGTCGTCGGCCACGCGTTCCTCTCCCTGGCGGTCTCCCGGCGGGTTGTGGACGCGCCAGCGGCGAAGGGCAAGCCCGCGTGCAAACGCCCCCTCAGTCCGCTACGCGGACAGCTCCCCCGCAAGCGATGGGGCATCTTCGGCCCAAGTCCTCCACCGCGCAGCGCGGGAGGTGGCCACCCTGCCGCCTCGCGGCGGGCGACCTCAGAATTACCGGGCCGCTGCGCGGCCCGGTGGGCCGTAGGCGCGAGACGGAGGGGGCGTTCGCGCAGCTACAACTTGCTCATCACCAGGGTGGCGTTGGTGCCGCCGAAGCCGAAGCTGTTGGACATCACCGTGGTCAGTTCCCGGTCGGCGCGCTGGCGCAAGATCGGCATGCCCTCGAACGCGGGGTCGAGGATTTCGATGTTGGCGCTCTCGGCGGCGAAGCCGTTGTTGAGCATCAGCAGCGAATAGATCGCCTCCTGCGCGCCGGCGGCGCCGAGGCTGTGCCCGGTCAGCGACTTGGTCGACGAGATCAGCGGCGGCGTCTCGCCGAACACCTCGCGCACCGCCTCCATCTCCTTGAGGTCGCCCACCGGGGTCGAGGTGCCGTGCGGGTTGAGATAGTCGACGGCGCGGCCGCCGGCTTGTTCCAGCGCCATGCGCATGCAGCGCGCCGCGCCCTCGCCCGAGGGGGCGACCATGTCGTAGCCGTCGGAATTGGCCGCGTAGCCGACGATCTCGCCGTAGATCTTCGCGCCGCGCGCCCTTGCGCGCTCCAGCTCCTCCAGCACCACCACGCCCGCCCCGCCGGCGATGACGAAGCCGTCGCGGTCCTTGTCATAGGCGCGGCTGGCGACCGCCGGGCGGTCGTTGAAGTTGGTGCTCATCGCGCCCATGGCGTCGAACAGGGCCGAAAGCGTCCAGTCCAGCTCTTCGCAGCCGCCGCCGAAGACGACGTCCTGCTTGCCCATGGCGATCTGCTCGAAGCCCGTCCCGATGCAGTGAGCCGAGGTGGCGCAGGCCGAGGAGATGGAGAAGTTCAGGCCGCGGATCTTGAACCAGGTGGAGAGGGTGGCCGAAGGGCCCGAGCTCATGGCCTTGGGCACGGCGAAGGGGCCGATCCGCTTCGGGCCCTTGGTGCGGGTGGTCTCGGCGGCTTCGACGATGACGCGGGTCGAGGGGCCGCCCGAGCCCACGATCAGACCGGTGCGCTCGTGACTGACCTCGCCCTCCTCCAGGCCGGCGTCGCGGATCGCCTGCTCCATGGCGATGTGGCCGAAGGCGGTGCCTTGGGCGAGGAAGCGCGCGGCGCGCCGATCGACCAGCGATTCCCATTCGATCTCGGGTGCGGCGTGAACCTGGCAGCGGAAGCCCAGCTCAGCGTACTCCGGCGCGAAGGTCACGCCGCTCCTGGCCTCACGCAGGGAGGCCGTCACCTCGTCGGCGGTGACGCCGATCGGCGAGACGATGCCCAGGCCCGTGACGACAACGCGGCGCATGCTTTCTCCCTGTCTCCCCAACTCAACGTTGATAGAGGCCGACCCGCAGGTCTTCCGCCCAATAGATGGGGGTTCCGTCCGCTTCGAGAATGCCGTCTCCGATTCCCATGACAAGGCGGCGGTTGATGACGCGCTTCATGTCGACCTTGTAGGTCACCTTCTTGATGTTCGGCGTGACCTCGCCGCCGAACTTGACGCTTCCACAGCCCAGCGCCCGGCCGCGACCCTTGCCGCCGATCCAGCCGAGATAGAAGCCGACTAACTGCCAGAGCGCGTCGAGACCAAGGCTGCCCGGCATGACCGGGTCGCCGATGAAGTGGCAGTCGAAGAACCAGAGGCTCGGGTCGATATCGAACTCCGCCTCCATATAGCCTTTGCCGTGCGCGCCGCCGCTGTCGTTGATGACCGTCAAGCGATCGAACAGCAGCATCGGCGGCGCGGGCAATTGCGCATTGCCCGGTCCGAACATCTCGCCGCGGGCGCAGGCCAACAAGTCGTCCTTGGTGAAGCTCGAGGGCCTGTTTTCGTTGCTCATCTGATGGGCCTTGGAAATGAGCGTCAGGCCCTAACATGAGCCGCCGCGCCGGCTCAACGTTTGGCTGACCCATGTCGTTGACCGGCGCGGCATTGGACGGCGTCGGATGTGCCCCAAAGCTCGCCTTCGCGCACCCAGCCGGTTGTCTCGTCGGCCCCCACCTTGCACCAGCCCTCGTGGCAGCGCACCACCGAGGCCAGGGCGCGGGGATTGAGATAGGCGACGGCGCGCGAGGAGTCCTTCGGCCGGCGGTGCAGCGGCGCCGGCGTCGCGCGGACATTCATGGCCGTGCGCCGGCCCCCGGTGGTGCGCTTGTGCACCCAGACCAGCGACCCTTCCGGATCGCAGATACGCCGCCACTCCGCCGTCTCGGCGACCACCTGCACCGGCAGGCCGCGGACGCGGTACACCCATAGCAGCCGATGGTCGTCGCCGGGCCCGGAGCGGGCGTTCACCGTGTCGAACTTCAGCGAGACGTAGCGTGGCACCGGCAGGCCCGACGGCGTGGGCCGCTCCTGCGCCACGGCGACGCCTGTCGCGAGGCCGGCGGCGATCGCCGCTGCGACGGCGCGCGTCGCCCACGCGCGCTTGATCGGGGTGACCACCGGATTTGCGATCAAGACGCGCCCAACTCCTCGGGCCGCGCCCGCATCCTGTCCGCCATATGCTCGCCTCGCCTTGGCCGCCGGCCTTTGCTAGAGGTGCTCAACAGCTCGACTCCGCCGCCCGCCTGGCGGCGCACCAGGTCCCTTTTCAGTTCGCACATGGCCGTCCGCAAGCCGAAAGTCATCGTCACGCGCAAACTGCCGGACCCGGTGGAGACCCGGATGCGCGAGCTGTTCGACGCCGAGCTCAACCTGACCGACCAGCCGATGAGCCGCGCGGAGCTGGAGGCGGCCGTGGGTCGCGCCGACGTGCTGGCGCCCACCATCACCGACCGGATCGACGCGGCGCTGCTGGAGAAGGCCGGCCCCGGGCTGAAGCTGATCGCAAACTTCGGCGCCGGCGTGGACCACATCGACGTCACTGCGGCCACCGAGCGCGGAATCACCGTCACCAATACGCCCGGCGTGCTGACCGCCGACACCGCCGACCTGACGATGGCCTTGATGATGACGGTCGCGCGCCGGATCGTCGAAGGCGCCAACGTCGTGCAGTCGGGCGATTTCAAGGGCTGGTCGCCGACCTGGATGATGGGCCGCCGTATCACCGGCAAGCGCCTGGGCATCATCGGCATGGGCCGGATCGGCCAGGCGGTGGCGCGCCGCGCCAAGGCGTTTGGCCTGCAGATCCACTACCACAACCGCAAGCCCGTCTCTGCCCGCGTCGCCGAGGAGCTGGAGGCCACCTACTGGGAGAGCCTCGACCAGATGCTGGCGCGGATGGACATCATCTCGGTGCACTCGCCGCACACGCCGGCGACCTACCACCTGCTGTCGGCGAGGCGGCTCAAGCTGCTGCAGCCGCACGCCATCGTCATCAACACCGCGCGCGGCGAGATCATTGACGAGAGCTCGCTGGCCGAGCTGCTGGCCGCGGGCAAGATCGCCGGCGCCGGCCTGGACGTCTTCGAGTTCGAGCCCGCCATCAACCCGAAGCTCCTCAAGCAGCCCAACATCGTGCTGCTGCCGCATATGGGCTCGGCCACCATCGAGGCCCGCATCGAGATGGGCGAGAAGGTGATCATCAACATCCGCACATGGATGGACGGCCACCGTCCGCCCGACCGCGTGATCCCGGCGATGCTTTGAAGCCGCTAACGCCCCCTCCGTCTCGGCGCGTTCCGCGCCGATCCACCTCCCCCGCTGCGCGGTGGAGGATCCGGGCCGAAGATGCTCCACCGCTTGCGGGGGAGCCGTCCGCGGAGCGGACTGAGGGGGCGTTCTAGCGCTTCAACGCTCGACCCTGGCCAGACAGAACCCGTCCCAGCCCTTGAGGCCGACGGTCTGGATGGCGGTGGCGGTCACCCGGGGCTCCGCGGCGACGAGATCGTAGAAGCGGCGGACACCCACCGCGTTGGGCTCGCCGCTCGGATCCAGCACGCGCCCCTCGCGCACGACGTTGTCGGCGACGATCACCGTTCCCGGTCGGGCCAGTTTCACGGCCCACTCGAAATAGGCCGGATAGCCCGCCTTGTCGGCGTCGAGGAAAATGAAGTCGAACGGCCCGGTCAGCGTCGGCAGGATGTCGATCGCCGCGCCGACCTTGACCTCCACCCGGTCGGCGAAGCCGGCCCGGGCCAGGTTGCGGCGGGCGACCTCGGCATGGCGCGGCGCGTACTCCAGGCTGACCAGTTCTCCGTTGGGCGGCAGCGCCCGCGCCAGCCAGACGGTGGAGTAGCCGCCCAGCGTGCCCACCTCCAGAATGCGGCGCGCGCCGGCGATCTGGGCCAGCAGCATCAGCATCTTGCCTTGCGGCGGCGCGACGGCGATCGGGGGCAGGCCGGCCGCCTCGCTTTCCGCGAGCACCTCGTCAAGCACCTTGTCCGGGCCCAGCAGGGCGTCGGCGATGAAATGGTCCACGGCGGTCCAGCTGTCGAAGTTCATGGCGTGCGGCCTCCACAGATGGGGCATTGCGGGTCGGCGGCCACCCGCACGGTGCGGGTCTCGCCGGCCAGAGCGTCGTAGATCATCAGCCGACCGGCGAGCGGCTCGCCTGCGCCGGCGACCAGCTTGACCGCTTCCAGCGCCATCATCGAGCCGATCACGCCGGCCAAGGCGCCGACCACGCCCACCGCGACGCAGGTCTCCGCGTCGGGCGGAATCTCGGGCACCAGGCACTGGTAGCAGGGACGGCCGGGGAAGACGCCGACCTGTCCGGTCCAACGGCCGATCGCGCCCGAGACCAGGGTCTTGCCGTGGCGCACGCAGGCGGCGTTCACGCAGAGGCGGGTGGCGAAATCGTCGGTTCCGTCGAGCACCAGATCGACGCCGGCCACCAGTTCGTCGGCGCTGGCCGCGTCGAAGGCGCCCTGGTAGCCGGCGACGAACACGTGCGGATTGAGCGCGGCCAGGCGGTCGGCCGCGGCCTCCGCCTTGGGCTGGCCGACGTCCGCCTCGGCGTAGATGATCTGCCGCTGCAGGTTCGAGCGGTCGACCACGTCCGGATCGGCCAGCATCACCGTGCCCACGCCGGCGGCGGCGAGGTACAGCGCCGCGGGCGAACCCAGCCCGCCGGCGCCCACGATCAACACGCTGGCGCTCTTCAACTTCTGCTGGCCTGGGCCGCCCACCTCGCGCAGCACTAGGTGGCGGGCGTAGCGCTCGACCTCTTCGTCGGTGAAGCTCATTGGACCAAACTCATGCGCCGCCCGCCTTGACCTCGCCGCAGCCCCTGGCCACATGCGCGGACATGGGCCAAGCCGCCGCGCCGTTCCCAGACTGGCATGGGACCACCATTCTCGCCGTCCGCAAGGGGGGCTCCACAGTCATAGCCGGCGATGGTCAGGTGTCGATGGGACAGACCATCGTCAAGGGCAACGCCCGCAAGGTCCGCCGGCTGGCGGCCGGACGGGTGGTGGCGGGCTTCGCCGGCGCCACCGCGGACGCCTTCACGCTGATCGAGCGGCTCGAGGCCAAGCTGGAGCAATATCCCGAGCAACTGGCCCGCGCCTGCGTCGACCTGGCCAAAGACTGGCGCACCGACCGCTACCTGCGCCGGCTGGAGGCGATGCTGATCGTCGCCGACGCCTCCACCATCCTGACCGTCACCGGCGTGGGCGACGTCCTCGAGCCCGAAAGCGGGGTGGCCGCGATCGGCTCCGGCGGCAACTACGCGCTCGCCGCCGCCCGCGCTCTGATGGACAGCGACCTCGACGCCGAAGCGATCGCCCGCAAGGCCATGGCCATCGCCGCGGACATCTGTGTCTACACCAACCGCGAGCTGACGGTTGAGACGCTTTGAGCCCGGCGCCTTGGTGTCCTTGGCGGCCTTAGTGGTTTGATTGAAATGACCGAATTCTCTCCCCGCGAGATCGTCTCCGAGCTCGATCGCTTCATCGTCGGCCATGCGGAGGCCAAGCGCGCCGTGGCCGTGGCGCTGCGCAACCGCTGGCGCCGGCGCCGCGTGCCGGCTGAGCTGCGCGACGAGGTCACGCCGAAGAACATCCTGATGATCGGGCCGACCGGGGTTGGCAAGACCGAGATCGCCCGCCGGCTGGCCAGGCTCGCCCAGGCCCCGTTCCTGAAGGTCGAGGCGACCAAGTTCACGGAAGTGGGCTACGTCGGCCGCGACGTCGATCAGATCGTCCGCGACCTGGTGGAGTCCGCCATCGGCATGGTGCGCGAGAAGCGACGCGCCGGCGTGCGCGCCCGGGCCGAAGCGGCGGCCGAGGAGCGGATCCTCGACGCCCTGACAGGCCCCGGCTCGACGGCCGCACGCGAGTCGTTCCGCAAGAAGCTCCGCGCCGGTGAGCTGGACGACAAGGAGGTCGAACTGCAGGTGGCCGACACCGGCTCGCCCTTCCCGACGTTCGAGATCCCCGGCCAGCCGGGCGCCTCGATGGGGATGCTCAATATGGGCGAAATGTTCGGCAAGGCGTTCGGCGGGCGGACCAAGACGCACAAGACCACCGTCGCCGGCGCCTGGGCCCCGCTGATCGCCGAGGAGAGCGACAAGCTGGTCGACCAGGAGGCCTTGACCCAGGAGGCGCTGGAGCTCGCCGAGCACCAGGGCATCGTCTTCCTCGATGAGATCGACAAGGTCGCGAGCCGGGCCGAGCGCGCCGGCGCCGACGTCAGCCGCGAGGGCGTGCAGCGTGACCTGCTGCCGCTGATCGAGGGGACCACCGTCTCCACCAAATACGGGCCGGTGAAGACCGACCACATCCTATTCATCGCCTCGGGCGCCTTCCACGTCGCCAAGCCTTCGGACCTTCTGCCGGAGCTGCAGGGGCGGCTGCCGATCCGCGTCGAGCTGAAGCCGCTGACCCGCGACGATTTCCGGCGCATTCTCACCGAGCCCGAGGCCAACCTGATCCGCCAGCATCGGGCGCTGCTGGCGACCGAGGGCGTGACGCTGAACTTCACCGAGGCGGCGATCGATGCGCTCGCCGACGCCGCGGTCACCGTGAACGGCTCGGTCGAAAACATCGGCGCCAGACGGCTGCAGACGGTGATGGAGAAGGTGCTGGAGGAGATCAGCTTCACCGCCGCCGACCGTTCCGGACAGACGATCGAGATCGACGCCGACTACGTCGGCGCAAGGATCGGCGAACTGGCGCAGAACGCCGACCTCTCGCGGTTTATCCTATGAGACCCTCCGCACACGCGCGCCGTTCCTCTCCCACTGACTGGCGTGGGAGAGGAATAGGCGAACTTCAGATCGCCCCTCGCTTCGCCCGCCAGACGGCGCGCTCCAGCGCCTGGGCGAAGTCGGCGCGTTCGCGGGGGCTGAGGGCTGCGGCGACCTCGGCCTCGCGGCCGGAGAGGGCCAGCTTGAGGGCGACGGTTCGCTGGTCGTCCTTTTCGACCTGGATCCGCGTGAAGGCGGTCGGAGATTCCCACACCAGCTTGGTCCACTTGGGCGTTTCGTGCGTCACGCGGATCTCGCTGGCCGTGACCTGCACCCGCTCGATACGCCGCGCCGCGCGGAAGCTGACCAGGAAAGCGACGAGCACCGCCAGTGCGTCGAGGCCCAGGAAGAAGGGGACGAAGGTCGCGCCTACCGCCAGAAACACTGCGGCCGAAGCACAGTTGGCCGCCGTCACCACGCTGATCAGGATGATGAAGCCGCGTTCCGACAACGATCGGTTGGGCCGTATCTCCGCGTCCATGTAGAACACCGGGCTCATCGCCTGGGAGGATAGACCCCCAGCGTGGCGCGCTGAAGGCCAATCGCCTGCCAGGTGACAACCGCCCGCCGCCGCGCCATCTTCCGCCGCCCATGGCCAAGCCCGCCGCCAAGTCCAGAACCGCCAAGCGCTCCGACCCCGCCGAGCAGGCGAGGGTCGCGGAGATCTTCGACCGCTTCGAGCGCGACGAGGGCGATCCCCGCACTGAGCTTGACTACGACAGCCCTTACACCCTGGTGGTGGCCGTGGCGCTGTCGGCCCAGGCTACGGACGTCTCGGTGAACAAGGCGACGGCGAAGCTGTTCGACGTCGCCGACACGCCGCAGAAGATGCTGGCGCTGGGTGAAGAGGGGCTGAAGCCCTTCATCTCCTCGATCGGCCTCTACAACACCAAGGCCAAGAACGTCATCGCGCTCTCCCGCATCCTCTTGGAGCAGTACGGCGGCGAGGTGCCGCTGGACCGCGAGAAGCTGCAGGCGCTTCCCGGCGTCGGACGCAAGACGGCGTCGGTGGTGCTGAACGAGCTGCGGGTCGAGCCGGCCATCGCCGTCGACACTCACGTCTTCCGCGTCTCCCACCGGCTCGGGCTGGCCGACGGCAAGACGCCGGATCAGGTCGAGGCGCAGCTCATGGCGCTGATCCCGGAGCCTTACCTCACCCGCGCGCACCACTGGTTGATCCTGCATGGGCGATATGTCTGCGTCGCCCGGCGGCCGAAGTGCGAAGACTGCCTGGTCGGCGATCTCTGCCCCTCGCGGCATCTGTTCCTGGGGTGACGGGACGGTGAGCGAGCTCAGCCGGCTGCCGCTGAACGCGCTTCGCACCTTTGAGGCGGCCGCCCGCCACCAGAGCTTCCTGAAGGCCGCCGACGAGCTGGCCGTGACGCCCGGCGCGGTCAGCCGCCAGATCAAGGCGCTGGAGATCGAGCTGGGCCTGCGCCTGTTCGAGCGCTTCAACCGCGCCGTGCGCCTGACGCCCGAGGGCGAACTGCTGGCGGACGGCGTGCGGCGCGGCCTGGAGTCGCTGCAGGCGGCGGTGGCGGAGGCGCAGGGGCGGCGCGCCGGGCCGCTGGCGGTCAGCGTCATGCATTCGCTGGCGGCGCGCTGGCTCGTGCCGCGCGTGCACGATTTCCAGCAGCGCTATCCCGACATCCAGGTGATGATCTCGGCCTCCGATGTCGCCGCCGATCTGGTGCGCGACCCGATCGACATCGCGATCCGCTTCGGCGCAGGACCCTACCCCGGCTACGCGGTGACCAGGTTGATCGTCACCCGCATGTTCCCGGTCTGCAGTCCGCGGCTGCTGGAGACGCAAACCCTGCGCGAGCCGCGCGACCTCGCCCATGCGCTGCTGCTGGCCGACGTCAACGTCACGCCGACGGAGACCACCTGGCGCCATTGGCTGGAGGCGGCGGGCGCGCCGGAGATCGACGCCAACCGCGGCCTCCAGTTCAGCAACACCTACCTGGCCATCGAAGCGGCGCTCGCCGGCCGGGGCGTGGCGCTGGCGCAGGAGGCCATGGTGGTCGACGAGCTTGCGGCCGGCCGGCTGGTGCGGCTCTTCGACCTGGCGATCCCCGGCGCCCTCAGCCATTGGATCCTCACGCTGCCCGAGAAGGCCGAGCTGCCGCCGATCCGTCGATTCCGCGCCTGGCTGATGGAGCAGGCCAGGAAGGACGGGCTGGCCCCCGAGTGATTTGAACTCACGCGAAGGCCGAAGATCTCCTTTGTCAGGGAAGCTCGACCGGCGCATTCAGCTGCCTCTGAAGCAACTGGATCACCGCCATGACCTGCCTTCCCCTCGAAACCCAGCTCAGCCTGGCGCCTTCGCCCAGCAAGTGGGATGTCGCGCGCGCGGCGGTCTTCTGGGCCTTCATCCTGCTCGTCATCATCTCTCCGGCCATACTCGGCATGCTCATCCTCGCGCAGGCGTGAGGCCTTTCGTTGCTCCGTCAGGGCTTTCCCTGTAAGTCGCGCTCGCGATTTTCCCGGAAAGCCCAAGCATGCCAGAGCTCTACGACGTCGCCGCCATCGGCAACGCCATCGTCGACGTGATCGCGCCGGCCGACGACGCCTTCCTGGCGGCGAACGGCCTCGCCAAGGGCGCGATGACGCTGGTCGACGAGAACCAGTCGCAGGCGCTCTACGCCAAGATGGCTGCGGGGGTGGAGGCCTCGGGCGGGTCGGCCGCGAACACCGTGGCGGGCCTGGCCAGCTTCGGCGGCCGCGGCGCCTTTCTGGGAAAGGTGGCCGACGACCAGCTGGGCCGCGTCTTCGCACACGACATGATGGCGATCGGCGCGCGGTTCGACAATGCGCCCCTGATGGGCGGGCCGGCCACTGCCGCCTGCATGATTAACGTCACGCCCGACGGCCAGCGCACCATGTGCACCTATCTCGGGGCCTCGACCCAGTTCGCCGAGGACGACGTCGACGCCCGGGTGATCGAGGCGGCGAGCATCGTCTATCTGGAGGGCTATCTGTTCGACGCCGAAGCTGCGCGCCGGGCCTTCGCCAAGGCCGCGGCGCTGGCGCGTGGCTCCGGACGCATGCTGGCGCTGACGCTGTCCGACGGCTTCGTCGTCGAGCGCCACCGCGAGGCGTTGCTGGGCTTCATTGAAAGCCAGGTCGATCTGTTGTTCGCCAACGAGGTCGAGGCGACGGCGCTCTTCCAGGCGACGAGCTTCGATGCGGCGGTCTCCGCCCTGCGGGAGCGGGTCAGGCTGGCCGCGGTAACCTGCGGTGAACACGGTTCTGTCATCCTGTCGGACGGGGAGCGGCTCACCGTCGCGGCGGAACCGGTGGAGAAAGTCGTGGACACGACGGGGGCGGGCGACCAATACGCAGCCGGATTCATGTTCGGTCTCTCGCGAGGCCGGCCGCTGCAGGACTGCGGCCGGCTGGCGTCGCTGGCGGCGGCCGAGGTGATCTCGCACTACGGTCCGCGCCCGCAGGTCTCGCTGAAGGACCTGGCGGCCGCCAAGGAATATTGACGATGAATCGCCAGGCGGAGGTCGTCCGCAACACCAAGGAGACGCAGATTCGCGTGCGCGTGGATCTGGACGGGACCGGCGCGTCCAAGATCACGACCGGCATCGGCTTCTACGACCACATGCTGGAGAGCTTTGCTCGCCACGGCGGCATCGACGTGGAGATCGAGACCCAGGGCGACCTTCACATCGACATGCATCACACGGTCGAGGACACCGGCATCGTCCTGGGCCAGGCGATCGCCAAGGCGCTCGACGGCTTCAAGGGCATCCGCCGCTTCGGCCACGCCTACATCCCGATGGACGAGACCCTGACCCGCTGCGCGCTCGACCTGTCGAACCGCCCTTACCTGATCTGGCGGGTCGATTTCGCGCGGCCCAAGGTCGGCGAGATGGACACCGAGCTCTTCAAGGAGTTCCACCACGCCTTCGCCATGAACCTCGGCGCCTGCGTGCACCTGGAGACCCTCTACGGCGACAACACCCACCACATCGCCGAGAGCGGCTTCAAGGCGGTGGCGCGGGCGCTGCGCCAGGCGGTGGAGCTGGATCCGAAGACCCAAGGCCAGGCGCCGTCCACGAAGGGCGTGCTGTAGGCTCCTATGTTTCTTTTGTTCGAGCCCCCTCGCGGCTGACATGCAGACCGTCGCCCTGATCAATTATGGCTCGGGCAACCTTCGCTCGGCCGAAAAGGCGCTGGTGAAGGCGGCCGACGGGCGCGCGCGCATCCTCGTCACTGATGATCCGCAGGCGGTCGCGTCGGCTGACCGCGTGGTTCTGCCGGGCGTAGGCGCCTTCGCCGCCTGCATGGCGGCGCTCCAGGCGCGACCCGGCCTGATCGAAGCCATGGCCGAGGCGGTCAAGACGCACGGCGCCCCCTTCCTCGGCGTCTGCGTCGGCATGCAGCTGCTGGCCTCGCGCGGGCTTGAGTTCGGCGTCACGGAGGGTCTCGGCTGGATCGAGGGCGAGGTGCGTCGGCTGCAGCCGGACGATCCGCACGCCAAGGTCCCGCACATGGGCTGGAATTCGCTGAGCGGCGTCAGCGGCCTTCCGGTGTTGGCCGACCTGGCGGACGGCCGGGCGGTCTATTTCACCCATTCCTTCGCCATCTGGCCGAAGGACGAGAACGACGTGGCGGCCTGGGTCGACCACGGCGGCCGCTTCCCCGCCGCGGTGGCGCGCGGCAATGTCGCCGGCGTTCAGTTTCACCCCGAGAAGTCGCAAGACGCCGGGCTTTCCCTGTTGGCGCGCTTCCTGGAGTGGCGACCGTGATCCTCTACCCGGCCATCGACCTCAAGAACGGCGAGTGCGTGCGCGTCATCCGCGGCGACCTCGACCAGGCCACGGTGTTCAACGCCGACCCGGCCGCCCAGGCGCGCGCCTGGGCCGACGCCGGCTTCCACTGGATCCATGTGGTGGACCTCAACGGCGCGGTGGAGGGCAAGGCCGCCAATGCGCCGGCGGTCGAAGCGATCCTTGGCGCGGTGTCGGTGCCGGTGCAGCTCGGCGGCGGCATCCGCAGCCTGCCGGACATCGAGCGCTGGATCGAGGCCGGCGTCAGCCGGGTGATCCTGGGCACGGTGGCGGTGCGCGAGCCGCAGGTGGTGCGCGAGGCCGCGCGGATGTGGCCTGAGCAGATTGCGGTCAGCGTCGACGTGCGCGGCGGCAAGGTGGCCGTCCAGGGCTGGACCGAGGATTCCGACCTCGACGCCATCACGGTGGCCCGCCGCTTCGAGGACGTCGGCGTGGGCGCGCTGATCATCACCGACATCGACCGTGACGGCACCACCATGGGCTTCAACGTCGACGTCTTCGGCGCGATCGCCGACGCCGTGGCCATTCCCGTGATCGCCGCGGGTGGGCTGGCCTCGGTCGACGACATCCTCAAGGTCAAGGCGCGCAAGGGCAGGCCGATCGCCGGCGCCGTGCTCGGCCGCGCGCTCTACAACGGCGACATCGTCCCGGCCGAAGCGCTGAAGGCGGCCGCCTGATGCTCAAAGTCCGGGTGATACCCTGCCTGGACGTGAAGGACGGGCGCGTGGTCAAGGGCGTCCAGTTCGTCTCGCTGCGCGACGCGGGCGACCCGGTCGAGCAGGCCCGCGCCTATGACGCGGCCGGCGCCGACGAGCTGATGTTCCTCGACATCACCGCCAGCCACGAGAACCGCGGGACGATCCTCGACGTGGTCGCCCGCACCGCCGAGGTCTGCTTCATGCCGCTGTCGGTCGGCGGCGGCATCCGCAGCGTCGAGGATGCGCGCCGCCTGCTGCTGGCCGGCGCCGACAAGATCTCGATCAACACCGCCGCGGTGGAGAACCGCGACCTGATCAGCGCCTGCGCCGACGCCTTCGGCAGCCAGGCCACCGTGGTCGCCATCGACGCCAAGCGGACTGAAGACGGTGGCTGGCGGGTGTTCACCTACGGCGGACGCAAGGACACGGGCCTCGACGTCGCCGCCTATGCGGCCGAGGCGGTCGAGCGCGGGGCCGGCGAGATCCTGCTCACCTCGATGGACCGCGACGGGGCCAAGATCGGCTACGACCTGGAGCTCCTGAAGACCATAACCTCGGCCGTGGGCGTTCCTGTGATCGCCTCGGGCGGCGCCGGAAACGCCCAGCACATGGTCGACGCTGTAAAGCAGGGCGCGGCCGACGCGGTGCTCGCCGCCTCGATCTTCCACTTCGGCGAAGTCTCCATCGCCGAGGTCAAGCAGGCCATGGCGCAGGCGGGCCTGCCCGTCCGCCTGACGGAGCGCGCGGCATGAGCCGGTTCGCCGAGGTGCTGGAGCGGCTCGCCGCCGTCATCGAGGCGCGCAAGGGGGCGGACCCGTCGAGCTCGTACACGGCCCAGCTGCTGGCCGACCCGGCGCGCGCCGCCAAGAAGCTGGGCGAAGAGGCGGTCGAGGCGGTGATCGCCGCCGCGCAGGGCGACAAGGCCGGCCTCGCCGCCGAAAGCGCGGACCTGATCTATCACTGGCTGACGGCGCTGGCGGCCGCGGGCGTCACGCTGGACGAGGTGGCCGCCCGGCTCGAGGCCCGCGAGGGAACCTCGGGGCTCGCGGAGAAAGCTGCGCGCAAGAGCTGAGACGAATTCGTTCTTTTGCAAAGGCGGATAAGGCTACTGTCTCCGCCGGGGCCGACGGGGCCTCGCTGACCTTCCCGAGAAATGCTGCTCTTCGCTTCGGCCGGCGTGCTCCTTCTGGTGCTCCTGAACGGCCTTTTCGCCATGTCCGAACTGGCCGTGGTGTCCGCCCGCAAGGCGAAGCTTCAGGCGCGGGCCGAGCGGGGCGACAAGGGCGCGACCGCCGCCTTGAAGCTTGCTGAGGAGCCCACCCGGTTCCTTTCCGCCGTCCAGGTCGGCATCACCCTGATCGGCATCCTCGCTGGCGCCTATGGGCAGGCGACTATCGCCGGCGAACTCGACCAGCGCCTGGAGGCCATTCCGCTGATCGCCGGCTACTCCGAGCAGATCGCCACCGGCCTCGTGGTCGTCGTCCTCACCTATGTCTCGCTGATCCTGGGCGAACTGGTGCCCAAGCGCCTGGCGCTGATTCATCCCGAGCGCATCGCCAGCGTCGTCGCCACGCCGCTGTCCGTGCTGGCGCGGCTGATGGGTCCCTTCGTGACCCTGCTCACGTCCTCGACGGCGGCGGTGCTCCGGCTGCTGCGCATTCGCGACCGCGACGGGTCGGCGGTGACCCAGGAGGAGGTAGAGACGGTGCTGGCGGAAGGCACGGGCGCAGGTGTGATCGAGCCGCAGGAACAGGCCATGATGCAGGAGGTGATGCGACTCGGCGATCGGCCGGTGCGCGCGGCTATGACGCCGCGCACTGACGTCTACTGGATCTCGTCCGACGATCCGGGGGAGGTGATCCGCGACGAGCTGCGCGCCTGCCCCTATTCGCGGGTGGTGATCGTGAAGGGCCAGGATTTCGACAGCCCGCTCGGCGTGGTGCACAAAAGCGACGTCGCCGACGCGCTCCTGGCCGGCGAGCCGCTGGCGCTGGACCGGCTGGCCAAGGAGCCGCTCTACATTCCGGAGACCACCTCGCTGCTGCAGGCGCTCGAGCAGCTGCAGCGCACGCCGGTGCACATGGCCTTCATCGTCGACGAATTCGGCGGCCTCGAAGGGGTGATCACGCCGACCGATCTCCTGGAGATGATCGCGGGCGACTTCAACGAAAGCCACGACGAGACGGGCGCCTCGATCATCCGGCGCGAGGACGGCTCCCTGCTGGTGGACGGCAAGACCGACCTGATGGAGCTGGGCGACGTCCTGGGCGAGACCTTCGAGGAGGGCGGCTTCCACACCGCCGCCGGCCTCGTGCTCGACCGGCTCGGGCGCCTGCCGCAGGAAGGGGAGCGTCTGACGATCGCCGGTTACGACATCGAGGTGATCGACATGGACCAGCGGCGGATCGACAAGTTGATCTTCAGCCCCGTGGCCAAGAAGGGACGCTGACCCGCCGCGCCGAAGCGCGATGCCTGGGCGCCGCGTTGGCCGCCGCGCGCCACAGCGAACGAAAAGCAGGCGCGCTCGACTTTTAGTAAACGTCGCCTTCACATCACAATCTCGCGAACAAATTTTCGCCCTATCCACGGTCGAGCAAACAAGGTCACAGCCGGGAGAACCGGCCCGGTGGTGGATGGAGTAAAAATGGCCATCAGTAGAGAGTTGATGGACCCCAGTCTGGTCCTGGCGAGCGGCCTCGCGTTAATCTCGGCGATCCTGCTGCTCATGACTGTGCCGCGGCCGCACATGGCGCGTCCGCTCAAGGTTCCCGGCCCATGGCTGATCGCCGGCGCGGTGGCGCTTTCGGGTCTGTTCGCCGCCGTGGTGACCGGCCAGGTCGCGGGGGCGTTCGGCGCCACCCTGCTGGTGGGCGCGGTGTGCGCCCTGGTCCGCAGGGGCATGCCGAGGCTGACCGCGGTCGGCGTGATCCACACCTCCCTGATGCCCACGGCGCTGATCACCGGCGTCGTCTGGACCTATTCGTTCGTCGACGGCCAGGCGCCGGACTGGACTCTCGCTCTGGTGGCCGTCGGCGGCGGCCTCGGGCTGCTGATGTTCGGCTTCACCTTCGCCACGCGCCTGGTCGAGGACGCGATCTACACCCACGCGGACTGGCGTCGCCCGGTCCGCGCGCCGGCGCCCCGGCTCGGCGCCTATGCGCCCAAGGTCTCGATCCACGTTCCCTGCTACGCCGAGCCGCCCGAGGTGGTGCTGCAGACGCTTCAGCGGCTCGCCGACCTTCGCTACTCGAACTACGAGGTCCTCGTCTGCGACAACAACACGGCGGACGAGGCGCTCTGGCGGCCGCTGCAGCGCTTCTGCACCCTGGCCAACGCGCGCACGCCGGGCCGTTTCCGCTTCTACCACGTCTCCCCGCTGGAAGGGGCCAAGGCCGGCGCCCTCAACTACTGCCTGGCGCGGACGGCGCCGGACGCCGAACTGGTCGCGGTGGTCGACGCCGACTACCTCGCGGAGCCCGACTTCCTGAGCCGCCTGGCGCCGTTCTTCGCCAACCCCAAGCTGGGCTTCATCCAGACGCCGCACGACTATCGGCGCGACGGCAGCGCCTATCAGGCGATGTGCTATTGGGAGTACATGCCGCCCAACAAGGTCGGGCTGGCGGCGCTGAACGAATACGACTGCGGCTACACCATCGGCACCATGTGCGTGCTGCGTAAGGACGCGATTTCCGCGGCCGGCGGGTGGGCGGAATGGTGCCTGACCGAGGATTCCGAGATCTCCATCCGCATCCGCGACCAGGGCTACGAAGGGCTCTATCTGAACGAGACCTTCGGCCGCGGCCTGATCCCGGAGACCTTCGCTGACTATAAGAAGCAGCGCTTCCGCTGGACCGCCGGTCCGGTGCAGCAGCTGCTGACGCACTGGCGCCTGTTCATGCCGACCGCCTGGGGCGGCAGCACGGCCATGCACGGCTGGGTCAAGCTGCTGGAGGTTCGCCGCAGCCTGGAGCCGGTCGTCGAGGGCCTGGGCTTCCTGGGCGGCCTGCTGGGGATGAGCGGGCTCTTCGGCCTCAGCCTGACCGGCCGGATCGATCCCATCGCCTTGCCGCCGGCCTTCTGGATCGCCGCGGTCCTGGCGGCGGCGGCCGGGCTGACCCGCCTCTGGCACCAGTACCGACTGACCGGCTGCACCTCGCCGTACAGCATCCTGGGCGCGCAGATCGCGGGCATGTCGCTGGTCTGGGTGAGGGCCGTCGCGGTCACCGCCGCTCTGACCGGCCGGCCGCTCAAGTGGCGCCGCACGCCCAAGTTCGCGGCCAGCAGCTCGATCGGCTGCGCCCTGTTCGCCGCCTTGCCGGAGACGGCGCTCGCCTTCGCCTTCGCGATGCTGATGCAGCTGCCGCTGCGCCATGCCGCCGCGCTCGGCGGGCACGCCGCTGTCCTGTCCGTCGCCTTCTGCGGCGCGACGGCCATGGCTTTCCTCGCCTCGCCCGTCATGGCCTTCCTTGCTGAGGCTCGGCTGCGCGCGCTAGAAGCCGGCCGCTTCGGCGACACGGTGGAGGAGATCGTCGAGCCGCCATTGCCGCGGGCGGCTTAGCGAATTGGCTGTCATCTGGTTTCGGCGTGAAGCGCCGAAACCAGGACCCATGAACACTGCGCGTGTGAGTTTGCGCGTGATCGCCGCGACCCGCCGGCTTCGCCGTGTTCACAGGTCCCGGACAACCGCTGCGCGGCTTCCGGGATGAAACCGCAATATAGGGTCCGCCTACTCGTCTTCCTGGAAACGGTCGGCGACAAGGCCGGCCAGGGCGTCGACGGCCTGGCCAGCCTCGGGCCCTTCGGCTTCGATCTCGATGGTGCAGCCCGGCCCCGCGGCCAGCATCATCAGGCCCATGATCGAGCGGGCGTCGACGATCGTGCCGTCGCGGCCGACGCGCACCTCGGCGTCGAACTCGGTGGCGAGCTTTACGAATTTCGCCGAGGCGCGGGCGTGCAGCCCGCGCTTGTTGACGATCTCGACGGTGCGCGTGGCGGTGTCGCTCATTTTTCTCCGGCGAGGACGTAGGAGGCCACCGAGATATACTTGCGGCCGGCTTCCTGCGCGCAGGCCACGGCGTCTTCCAGCGTCTGACGCGCACGGACGCTGGCGAGCTTGATGAGCATCGGAAGGTTGAGGCCCGCGATCACCTCGGCCTTGGTCTGCTCCATGACGGAAATGGCCAGGTTGGAGGGGGTGCCGCCGAACATGTCGGTGAGAAGAATGACGCCCACCCCGGAGTCCACGCGGTGGCAGGCGTTCAGAATGTCCTGACGGCGCTTCTCCATGTCGTCCTCGGGGCCGATGCAGATGGCCTCGACGGCCGACTGGGGACCGACCACGTGCTCCATCGCGAGAACGAACTCCTCGGCGAGGCGACCGTGGGTGACGATCACAAGCCCTATCATACCTGTTCTCTCAAGGGCTTCCCCGACGGCCGCAACGCACCCGCGCCTCGCGAGCCGTGCTACATACGCCTCTGGTTGGCGAGGTAAAGAGTGTGGAGCGCGCGACCCAGTTTCGCAGGCGCAGAGGCTTCATTGTAGGAGATTACGAGGTGCGGGAGCGCAACGCCAAGGCGTTTCGCGCGGCGCGGGTGCGGCACGCGTTCAGGTTCGCCTGGCCCGACCACCAGCACGACCTCGCTGAACGGCAGGGAGGGGACCGTGATCACGTCCAGGCCCCGCACCTCCAGCAGGCCACGGAGCGTGTCGGGCGCGCGGCCGAACAGGCGTCCGCCGCTTTCCCACAGGATCACGCGATCATCCGCGATCAGCCGGAATCCCTGATCCAGCAGGCGAAGGGCCAGGTCGCTCTTGCCGCAACCGGACGGGCCTTCGATCAGCACGCCGCGCCAACAGCCGTCCAGCCGCTGGGCGAGGAGGCCTGCGTGGGCGATCACGGCCGGGCTTCCGGGAGCGTGAGGATGAAGATGGCGCCCGCCACCTGGCCGTCCTCGGTCACCTTGTTCTTGGCCGTCAGCGTCCCGCCGTGCGCCTCCGCGACCTGGCGGGCGATCGAAAGGCCGAGGCCGGAGTTGCCGCCAAAGGCCTGGCCCTTGGGCCTGGAGGTGTAGAAGCGCTGGAAGATGGTCTCCAGGTTCTCCGGCGGGATCCCCGGGCCCTGGTCGCTCACCGCCACCAGGGCGCGGTCGCGCACCCGGGTCAGCGCCACGGCCACCTCCGCGCCTGGCGGGCTGAACGAGCGGGCGTTGTCGATGAGGTTGCGGAAGATCTGCCCCAGGGGGCCCTCGCGGCCGCGCACGGTCACGGAGCCGGCCGGCGCCGGGCGGTAGTAGCGCACCGTCGGCTCGCCTGCGCGCGTGCGCGCTTCATAGGTGAAGACGATGTCGGCGATCAGGCGGTCGAGATCGATCAGCTTGGGCTGATCGCGCGAGAGCTCGGCGTCCAGCCGCGAGGCGTTGGAAATATCGGTGACCAGCCGATCGAGCCGCTGCACGTCGTTCTTCAGGATCCCCAGCAGGCGCGACCGCGGAGCGGGATCGGTGACGATGTCGAGCGTCTCCACGGCCGAGCGCATCGAGGTGAGCGGATTGCGGATCTCGTGGGCGACGTCGGCGGCGAAGCTTTCGATAGCGTCCATCCGCTCGGACAGGGAGTCGGTCATGGCCTCCAGCGAGCGGGTCAGGTCGCCGAGCTCGTCGTCACGGTTGGCGAGATCGGGAAGCGAGATCGCCCGGGCGCCCGCGAGGCGCACGCGGTCGGCGGCCCGGGCGAGCCTGAGCACGGGCTGGGCGATCAGGCTGTTGAGCAGCAGCGACGAGAGCAGCGCGACCAGGATGGCGATCAGGATGAAGGGGATCAGCGCCATCCGCTCGCGGGCGACGATCTCGTCCACGTCGCTGGCTTCCAGGGTCAGCACGCCCAGGATGGCGCGCACGTGCTGGATCGGGATCGAGACCGAAACCACCCGCCGTCCGCTTTCGCCGACCCGCAGCTGAGCCACGTGCTGGCCGGTCAGCGCGGAGGCCACCTCCTGGCGCAAGGCCTGGCGGCCCTCCGGAGTGACCGGCTTCGCGCGTGGCGTGAAGTCCAGGTTGAAGCCCTCCGGCTGGCCGCGGGCCCGGGCCGGCGGCAGCTGGCGCCATTCGACGCGGTCGGCGACCAGGTCGGAATCGGCCACCAGTCGGCCCTGGGCGTCGAACAGCCGCGCCCGCTGGGCCTTGGGGTTGGCCAACAGCTGCAGCACGCGGCTGGCGTACTCGGCGTCCATCGCCGGCGTCGGCTCGCCGATGGTCGCGGCCTGGTCGATGATGGTGGCCATCAACTCGCCCTGGGTCGTCAGGCTGTCGATGCGTGCATTGATCAGGCCGCGCCGGAGCTCGTTCAGCACCAGCGCCCCCGTGATCAGGATCGCCAGGCCCAACAGATTGAGCGCGATAATCAGCCGGCCGAGCCGGGACCCCGGCAGCCAGCTCCAGCGAAAGCGGGAAGCGCGCCGCTTGCGCTTAGGTTTCGCGATACCGGTAGCCGACGCCATACAGGGTTTCGATCGCATCGAACTCCGAATCGACGTCGCGGAACTTCTTGCGCATGCGCTTGATGTGACTGTCGATGGTCCGGTCATCGACGTAGACCTGATCGTCGTAGGCCGCGTCCATCAGATTGTCACGGCTCTTCACGAAGCCGGGCCGCTGGGCGAGCGACTGCAAGAGCAGGAATTCGGTCACCGTCAGCTTCACCGGCTTGCCGTCCCACAGGCAGTCGTGACGTGCGGGGTCGAGCGTGAGCTTGCCGCGCTTGATGGCCCGTGCGGCGTTGTCCGCCCCAGGCGCAGCCGCGGGCGCGACGCCCGGCTCCTCAGCGTCCACGCCGGCCCGGCGCAACACCGCCTTCACCCGCTCGATCAGCAGGCGCTGACTGAACGGCTTGTGCATGTAGTCGTCGGCGCCGAGGTTGAAGCCGAGGATCTCGTCGATCTCCTCGTCCTTTGAGGTGAGGATGATCACCGGCATGTCCGAGGTCCTGCGCAGGCGCCGCAGCACCTCCATGCCGTCCATCCGCGGCATCTTCACGTCGAGAATGGCGAGGTCGGGCGGATCGTTCTCGAGGGCGGCGAGGCCTGACGCGCCGTCGTAGTAGGCCTTGACGGCGTGCCCGTGACTTTCCAGCGCCAGGCTGACTGAGGCGACGATGTTCTCGTCGTCGTCCACCAGGGTGATCTTGGCCATCTGAGTTCGCAGTCTCCTGTGGCGTTCGGGAAGCTAGTCCTAGGCCCTTGTGGCCTCAATGGGGCGCCAACCTAAGGATCAACTCCGCCTTAAGGCTAATGGGGTCAAGTTCGCGCTCGGGGGAGTTAAATGGTTAGCGCGCGCGTACATTACGAGGTCTTCGCCCGCAAGAACCCGGCCTCCAGCTGGGTCCTCGAACTCGCCACCGAAGACAGGTCCGTCGCGATCCGCGCCGCGCAGGAAATGATCGCCGAGCAAGGCTTCGCCTCGGCCAAGGTCACCAAGGAAACCCTCGACGAGGAAACCCGCGAGTTTGCCGCCGTCTCGATTCTGCACCTTGGCGAACCCGAGCGCAGCGAGAAGAAGGAAGTCAAGAAGGGCTTCGAGCCGCTCTGCGTCCAGCCGCAGGACCTCTACACCCTGCACGCGCGCGAGCGCATCGGCCAGCTCCTGGAGGACTGGCTGGGGCGCAACCGGGCGACCCCCTTCGAACTGCTGCACCGGCCCGACCTCGTCGAAACCCTGGAGGCGTCCGGCGGCGACCTGCAGCATGCGATGCAGAAGCTGGCGGTGCCCGAAGCGACGGAGCGGGGCTATTCCGTTCACGAGCTCATCCGCGTCTACAGCGGCCTGGTCGAGCGGGCGATCGAGCGGCTGATGCGCGACCACAAGCGTGGCGTCCTGATCGATCTCGCCCGCGAGAGCTTCGCGGCGGCGGCCGAGCGCGCGCTGAAGGACCCCGATCCGAGTTATCTGCTGGGCTCTGGCGTCGCCGGCGCGCTCGCCGAAGCCGAGAGCTGGAGCGACAAGGTCGGCCGGCTGCTGGACCTCGCCGACGCCGCGCCGCCCTCCGGCCCGGCGCGTACGCTGGCGCTCTCGGTGATCGAAAAGCCGCTGGCGGAGATCCTCACCGGCAAGGCCGGCTTGCAGGATCTGATCGGCAAAGACCTCGACGTCGGCGGCGAGTTGGCGGCGCTGACCCGGCTTACCGCGGCCGACGCCGTGGAGCTGCTCTCCCGTCACGACGCCAAGCTGTCCAAGGTGATGTCGCCGCTCTCCGACGCCGCGGAACGGCTCGGCCGCTGGCTGTCGGCCGAGGCCTTCGAAGAGGTGCGCACCGCCCTCGGCAAGCGCATCCTGCGCGAGTTGCACGGGCCGCGCCGGCTTCGACCGACCGACGCCGAGGCCGAGATCGACATCCTGCGCGCGCTGGCCATGTCGCTCTCGGCCGCCGCCGGCCGGCTCATGCCGCTCGACGACGTGCAAGCCGCCTTCTCGGCGCGCTCCCGCATGCTGGTGACCGGCGACTTCGTCGCTGCCTACCTGGGATCGGGCCGCACCGCCTTCGAGGAGGCCCAGGCGCTGGTCTGGCTCGCCGAGAACGTCATCGGCGCGGCCAACAAGCGCAACGCCAGCAAGTGGATCGCCGGCGTGATCGGCGCGCTCAAGTTCGAGACCGAGCTGCGAAGCGGCGAGGCGAGTCCGGCCGCCCGGCTGGGCCGGCTGGCGGCGTTGCAGCGGCAGGTGGGCCGCTGCGGCCTGGCGGCGGAGGATTCCGCCACGATCCAGACGCGGCTGGGCGAGCTTGGCGGCCTGCTCGAGGCCGAGGCCCGGATCACCGCCTCGGTGGCCCAGGCGAAGGCGCCGCCGCTCAACCGCCTGACCGTGCTGCTGCGCATCGCCGCCGGCGAATCCGCTCCGCTGGGACCCGCGGCCGACCGGGCCCGGGCTGAAGCCCTCAAGCTCGTCCGCCTGCCCGAGACCCGCACCGCGCTCACCGAATCGCCGGATCAGCTGGCGACCGTTCGCACCCTGCTGCAACAGGCGGGGCTGGCCGCCTAGGCTCAAGCGCCCCCTCAGTCCGCCTCGCGGACAGCTCGCCGCCGTGCGGTGGAGCATCTTCGCGGCTGGATCCTCCACCGCGCAGCGGGGGCGGCGGATCGCGCGGCGCGTGCGAGACGGACGGGGCGTTAGATGCCCAGCGCCACCCGCAACGCTTCCGCCACCCGCGCCACGTCGCCCTCTTCCATGGCCGGATAGAGCGGCAGGGACAGGCAGCGGGCGTACCAGGCCTCGGCGCCCGGTAGTTGCAGCGCGCCGTAGCGCTCCACGTAATAGGGCTGGCGATGCACCGGGATGTAGTGGACCTGGCTGCCGACGCCTCTCGCTTGCAGGGCGGCCCTCACCTGGGCGCGGTCGACACCTGCGGCCGCGAAATCGATCAGCACGGTCATCAGGTGCGGCGCCGCGCGGCTCCAGGCCGGCGTACTGGCCGGCCGCACCAACGGCGCGAGCGGCGCCAGCGCCTGGGCGTAGGCCGCGACGATGGCGCGACGCCGCTCGACGAAGCGGTCGAGCTTGCGAAGCTGGGAGAGGCCCAGCGCACAGAGCAGGTCCGGCAGGCGATAGTTGAAGCCCGGCTCGGGCATCTCGTACCACCAGGACGGTCCCTCGGCGCGGCGCACCATGCCGTGGTTGCGCAGCGCGCGCAGCCGCTCGGCGAAATCGGCGTCGGCGGTGGCGACCATCCCGCCTTCCGCCGTGGCTATGGTCTTCACCGGATGGAAGGAGAAGGTGGTCATCGCCGAGCGGCGGCTGTCGCCGACCCGTTCGCGGCCGTCGCCGAAGTCCATCTCCGTGCCGAGCGCGTGGGCCGCGTCCTCGACCAGCACGGCGCCGGCGGCCTGCGCCAGGCGCGCCAGCGCGGGCAACTCCACGGCCTCGCCGCGCAAGTGCACCGGCAGCACCGCGGCGAGCCGGCGCACGCCCAAACGGCCGAGCGCTTCGGCCAGCGTCTCCGGCGTCATCAGGCCGCTCTCCGGATCGACGTCGGCGAACACCACCTCGGCCCCGACGTAGCGGGCGCAGTTGGCGGTGGCGAGGAAGGTGGTCGAGGGGACGATCACCGCCTCTCCTTCGGTGACGCCGAGCGCCAGCATCGCCAGGTGCAGCGCCGCGGTGCCGTTGGAGCAGGCCACCGCATGGGCCGCGCCCACCCGTTCGGCGAAAGCGGCCTCGAACGCGCCGACCCGCGGGCCGGTGGTCAGATAGTCGCTCCGCAGCGCCTCGACGACAGCGGCGATGTCGTCGTCCTCGATCGTCTGGCGCCCGTAAGGCAGGAAGCCCGCCGTCATGCGTCGGTGAGCCGCCGCCGCCGCTTCGGCGCGCTGTCCTCCAGCACCTCGAGCAGACCTGGTCCGGAGAGCCATTCTTCGTTGCTGTCGGAGGCGTAGGAAAAGCCTTCCTGCAGCCTGGGCGCCTCGAACGGCTGGCGCGGGTATTCGGCGAAGGCGGGCTCGATGGCGTAGCGGTCGCCGAGGTCGACCGTGCCGCGCGCGTCGTCCGCCGAGATCATCATCTCGTGCAGCTTTTCACCCGGGCGAATTCCGACGATGTTCAGCCGCGCATCCGGGGCCATGACCGTCGCCAGGTCCACCACCCGCATCGACGGGATCTTCGGCACGAAGATCTCGCCGCCGCGCATCTGGCCGAGCGACGAGAGCACGAAGTCGACGCCTTCACCGAGCGTGATCCAGAAGCGCGTCATGCGTGGATCGGTGATCGGCAGCTCCGTCGCGCCGCGGGCGAGCAGGCGCTGAAACAGCGGCGCGACCGAGCCGCGGGAGCCCACCACATTGCCGTACCGCACCACGGAGAAGCGGGTGCCGATGTCGCCCGAGAGGTTGTTGGCGGCGACGAAGGTCTTGTCGGAGGCGAGCTTGGTCGCGCCGTAGAGATTGATGGGATTGCAGGCCTTGTCGGTGGAGAGCGCCACCACCTGCTTCACCCGGTTGGCTAAGCAGGCCCATACGACGTTCTCGGCGCCCAGCACATTGGTGTGGATGCATTCTGAAGGATTGTACTCGGCCGCGGGCACCTGCTTCAGCGCCGCGGCGTGGATGACGACGTCCACCCCGCGCATGGCCAGAGTCAGCCGCTCGCGGTCGCGCACGTCGCCCAGGAAGAAGCGCAGCGACGAGAGCCGCTCGGGCGGGAAGCGCTCGGCGAGGTCGATCTGCATGTCGCTCTGCTTCAGCTCGTCGCGCGAATAGACGATCAGCTTGCGCGGGCTCGCCTGCTCCAGCACCGTCTCCACGAAGCGCCGTCCGAAGGAGCCGGTGGCCCCGGTCACCAGGATAACCTTGCCGTCGAGGTCGAGGGCGGTCGGCGCAAATCGGCCCAAGGCGAGCTCCGGAGGTTGTCGAATCGTCTACGGGCGACACTCTCGGGGCGCGCTCGTAAAGAGACCGCTAACCATAATCCGCCAGCGTCGAGACCTATGAGACGCCGCCAGCTGATCGCGCTCGCCGCTTTAGCCGCGCTTTCGCCCGGCGTGGCCGCCGCATCCGGCGGCGAGGAAAAGAAGAAGACCGGGGGCGAGAGCTACATCCCGATCCAGACGCTCACCGCCTACACCACCCGGTCCGGCGCGCGCCGAGGCGTGATGACGGTCGACTGCGGCCTCGACATCCCCGACGCCGCCTTGCGTGAGCGGGCGGAGCTGGTTCTGCCCAGGATCCGCGCGGCTTTCGTCCAGGTCATCCAGGTCTACGCCGGGGGTATTCCGGCCGGCGCCCCGCCCAATCCCGACTTCATCGCCCGCAACCTGCAACGCTCGGCCGATCAGATCCTGGGGCGCAAGGGCGCGCGCGTGCTGATCGGCGCCGTGATCGTCAATTAGGGGCTCCGCCGTATTGGCTTTCCCGCTTTGGCGGGAGAGGAAGGACCCTAGTACGCGCCGAGCGCGCCAGCGGCGTCGTCCATGAAGCGGGCGAGCTTGACGTCGAGTTCCGTCACCCCGTCGGCGTCGTGGGTCGCCAGCGTGATCTCGACCCGGTTGTAGACGTTGGCCCACTCCGGATGGTGGTCGAGCGTCTCGGCCATCAGGGCGGCGCGGGTCATGAAGCCGAAGGCGGCGTTGAAGTCGCGGAACCGGTATGTGCGGCGGATCGCATCGCGTCCCGGCGCGGCCTCCCAGCCGGGCAGGTCCTCGAGCGCGGCGGTGGCGTCGATCTTTGACGGGCGGGTCATTGGTGTCGCCTCCATTTGGAACCCGACGGCTTAGAGGCTAGAGAGGGCCGGTCCGGCGCGCAAGCGCCGGCCGCCGGGCCGTCGAGGAGGGGGCTTCCTGATCATGACCCTGCCGATTTGGCTGCTGCGCGCCTTGCTCAAGCCGCATCAGCTGCCGATCGCACTGCGTTTAGCGGGCTACGCCTTCGCCGTCGCCGTCCTGCTCTATCTGACGCTGGCGCCCGCGAAGGACCTGCCGAACCCGAACATCTGGGACAAGGCCGAGCACGCGATCTCCTGGATGGTGCTGGCGGGAATCGGCCTCAGCTTCTGGCCGGACCGCCCGGGTAGGATCGCCGCCTTGTCGATGTTCGTCGGCGTGCTGGTGGAGGTGCTGCAGTCGGCCTTGCCGTTCGGTCGCGACGGCGACGTCCGGGACCTGCTGGGCGACGGCGTCGGCGTGGCGGCGGCGCTCGTCGTCTGGGCCGTGGTTCGCGCCTGCCGCCGCCGCTTCTATCCTCAGGCCGCGGCGGCGAGGCCTTCCGGCATCACGTGATCCAGGCAGAGCAGGGTGACGATGCCCTGGTCTGTGGTCATCACCCCGGCGACGAAATCGCGCACCCGGTCGCCGACCCGCGGCGGCTCCTGCAGCATGTTCTCGCCGACCATCAGGATGTCGCACACCGCGTCGACCAGCAGGCCGACCTGGTGCTCGCCGACCTGGGCGACCATCACCACCGATGAGGCGGAGACGGCGGTCTCGCCGACGCCCAGCAGCGAGCCGAGATCGATCACCGGCAGGATCGAGCCGCGCAGATTGATCATGCCCAGCACGTGCGCTGGCGCGTGCGGCAGGGGCGTGGAGGCGGTCCAGCCGCGGATCTCGCGCACCTGCATGATGTCGATCGCGTAGAGGTGCTCGCCGATCGAGACGCAGATCAGCTCGGCCCCGACCGCCGGCAGGTTGCGCGTTGCTGACATCCGCTGATCTCCTGAGCGGCGCCGCGCCGGGACGGCGTCGACTGCACGCGATGCGGGAGGATCTCTGCACGATCCGGTAAAGCGGCCCTTAAGGCGCAGCTTGGTCAGCGGCCGTGAACCAAGGATGCTGGCTGGACGATCGCGGCTTTCAACCCCGTAGCGCCGCGGCTCCCAACCCTCTCGCTCTTCGCTGAGCGCGGTGGGGCGAGGGCTTAGGCCGGCAGGTAGGCGACCTGCGCCGCGCTGAGCGCGTTCAGCTGCATCGGCGTGAGCGCGGCGACCTGCACCGTGCTCAGGCTGGCGATCTGGGTGGTGGTCATCGCCGGGATCTGCGCGGGCGTCAGCGCCTGCAGCTGGGCGGCGGTGAAGGCCTGGAGCACGCTGGGGGGCATGGAGCGGATCTGAGTGGGCGTCAGCGCCGCCACCTGGGCGCCGCTGACCGCGCCGAAGCCAGCCTGGGCCAGGGCGGCCAGCTGGGCCGTGGTGACGCCGCCGATCTGGGTCGGGGTCAGCGCGCCGACCTCGCCCGAGAGCCCGCCGAACACCGTGGTGGTGAGCGCGGCCACCTGCGTCGGGTCCAGCGCGGAAAGCTGGGTCGAGGTGAGCCGGTCGAGACCGCCGCCGTCCATGCTGCGCAGCTGGGCGGCGGTAAATCCCTTGACCTGGCCGGTGTTCAGCGCCGCGACCTGGGTCGCGCTCAGCGCGGCGAAGGCGGTGGTCGACAGGGCCCCGAGCTGGCCAGCGCTGAGCACCGTCAGCTGGTCCGTGCGGAGCGCCGCCGCGGCCGAGGCGGTGATGGCGCCCGACTGGCTGTTGGTCAGGGCGGTGATCTGGGTGAGGCCGAGCTGACTGATCTGAAGGGTGGTGAGGATGGCGACCTGGGTCGTCGTGAGCGCGGCCACCTGGGTGGCGCTGAACGCCTTCAATTCGGTGGTGGGAAGCGCGCTCACCACGGTGGTCGAGAGCGATGCGATCTGCGGCCCGGTCAGGGCCAGGACCTGAGTGCTGGTGAATTCGGCGAGGTCAGTCGAGGTGAGCGCCCGGAGCGTCGCCGAGCCGAGGCCGCGCATCTGGGTGGTGGTGATGGCGCCAAGCTGGGTGGCGGAGAGGGCGTCCAGCGCCGAGGCGCTCACCGCCGAAAGCTGGGTCGAGGTCAGCGCCTCGAACTGCGACGGGCTGAGCGCGGCGAAGGCTTCGGGCGTCAGGGCGCCAATGTGTCCCGCGCCCATGGCCGCGACCTGCGCGACGCTGAATTCGGCCACGTCGGACGTCGCCAGCCGGTGGGCCTGATAAGGCGAGAGCGCGGCGACCTGCGCCGTCGACAGCTGGGCCACGAGCGTGCTGCTGAACGCGGCGAAGCCTTCGCCGGACAGCGAGCCGATCTGCGTCGGCTTCAACGCCAGCACCTGGGTGTCGGAGAAGCGAGCGAGATCCGACGGGGTCAGCACGCCGAGCTGGGTGGGCGAGAGGCCCTGAATCTGGCTGAGCGTCAACGACGCGATTTGGGCGTTTGACAGCGCGGTCAGGTTGGCGACGGAAAGCGCGCCGAACTGGGTGGGGGTCAGGTCGGCCACTTGGATCGAGCTCAACTTGGCGAAGGCCGCCGCGTCGAGGCCAGCGATTTGGGTCGTGCTCACCGCGCCGAACTGGCTGGCGGTCAGGTTCTGGATGACCGCCGTATCGAGGCTCCAGAGGTTGGTCGCCGAGAGGGCGGCGAAGTCCTCGCGCTGCAGGCCGGTCACCTGGGTGACCGAGAACTCCGCGAAATCCGCGGCGCTGAGGCTGGCCGCCTGGGTCGTCGTCAGTCCCTCGAGCTGGGTCGCGGAGAGCAGGGCGATATGGCTCGCGGCGAGGGCGGCCAGACTGGCGGTGGTGAGCGCGCCGACCTGGGTGGAGCTCAGCGCCTGGACCTGGCTCTCGGTGAGTTGGGCGGCCTGGGTCGAGCTCAGCCAACTGACCTGGGTTGAGGTGAGCGCGCCGAACTGCGTCGGCGTCAGCTCGCCGATATCGGTGGTGGTCAGGCCGGCGAACTGGCCGCTCGTAAGGCTGCGGATCTGGTTGGTGGTGAGCGCCGCCACCTGCTCGGCGGTGAGCGTGGACAGCCGCGTGGTCGTCAGCCCCGACATGGCGGACGCAGCCAGCTGGCCAAGCTCGGTCGTGTCGATCCGCCCGAACTGGGTGTCGTTCATGGCGCTGAGCTGGGCGCCGTTCAACGCCAGCAGCTGGTTCACGTCGAACACCACGACGTCGGCGATGTGCGGAATTTGGCTGGTGGTCAGTCCCTTCACCTGAGTGGCGGTGAGCGCCGCGGCCTGGGCGGTGGAGAGCTGTTCCACGTTCGTCAGGCTGAGCGCGCCGACCTGGCTCTGGGTCAGCTGGCCGATCTTGATCGTCGAGAGCTGCTGGAAGATGGAGACATCCAGCGCCGAGATCTGGGCGGCCGAAAGATGGCTGATCGGCATGCGCGTCCGGCGGGCTGCTCCAGTCGCGCCACCCGGCGCGACTCACCTGGCGCGTCAGCCTAGGTTGCGTCGCGACTTCCTTCAACGCGAGGAGAGGGGCCTCGGGCGGCTAGTGCCCGGAGGCGCCCCTCTTCTTGCTCGCTCGCCGCGCCGCCATGTTGAGGCCTTCCACCAGGCCGGAGAAGGCCATGGCGGCGTAGATGTAGCCCTTGGGCACGTGCACGCCGAAGCCGTCGGCGATCAGGGTGGCGCCGATCATCAGCAGGAAGCCCAGCGCCAGCATGACCACGCTCGGGTTCGCGTTGATGAAGTTCGCCAGCGGATTGGCCGCCAGCAGCATCACCAGGACGGCGATCACCACCGCGATCACCATGATCGGCAGGTGGTCGGTCATGCCCACCGCAGTCAGGATGGAGTCGATCGAGAAGACCAGGTCCAGCGCCAGGATCTGCACGATGGCCGAGCCGAATCCAAGCGTTCCCACGCGGCGCTTGTCGAGCAGGTCCTCGGACGGCGGATCGACTGAGTGATGGATTTCAGTCGTGGCCTTCCACACCAGGAACAGCCCGCCCGCGATGAGGATCAGATCGCGCCAGGAGAAGGCGAAGTCGACCATCGGATGGCCGCCTTCTCCGGGCGGCGGCTCGAACGGCAGGCTGAAGACCGGAGCGGTCAGGCCGACGATGAAGGCCAGGGTGGAGAGGAGAGCGATCCGCATCACCAGAGCCAGCGAGATGCCGATGAACCGCGCCTTGCGGCGGCTTTCTTCCGGAAGCTTGTTCGACAGGATGGAGATGAAGACCAGGTTGTCGATGCCCAGCACCACTTCCATGACGACGAGCGTGACCAGGGCGGCCCAGGCGGCGGGACTCGTCGCCAGCGTCGCTAATGATTCCATAGGGGGAAGCCTCCTGCGGCGCTTGTAGCCGATCCGCCGCCGGGCGCGAGCGGAAAGCGACCACGCAAAGGTTATCCACAGTAGGCTCGCATCTCGCGTTTTTGTGAAGCTTGTTCCGCGGCATTCGCTTTGATTTGGCTCAAGCGCCACAACACATGTTTCGGATCGTTGCAGGTTTCCGTGATCGTGAGTTCGGGCGTACTTTGCAAGTGAGCGGAAAGAATAGAGCCGCACTGAATTCAGCATAAATGCGGATTTTCGGCGACCCATCCGACTGTAATGGTCATAATGTCGCGGGTCTTATCGAGATGAAGTCTGCCCGCGCCAGGCGTAGTTTTGTCGCTTCCTTAGCATAATGTTTTCATAAGCCGGCGTTAACCATTCCGGCCTGCAAGGGTCCGCGACGTAAACGCTCTTTTCATTGCATGCGGATTAGGGTTGTCTCTTGGACGGTAGCGTCGGGGAGAGCCCCAAACATGGTTAAACGGACGAGAACTCTACTGAGTTCCCTGGCCGTCGCGGCCATCGTCGCGCTGACGCCGACGGCGGGCGCGATGGCGGAAACCTATTGGCAGTGCGTGCCTTTCGCGCGCCTGATTTCCGGCATCCAGATTTTCGGCGACGCCCGCACCTGGTGGCAGCAGGCGGTCGGCCGTTACGAGACCGGCTTCACGCCGCGCGCTGGGGCCGTTCTCTGCTTCAAGCCGACGGCGCGCATGAAGCTCGGCCACGTGGCGGTGGTGAGCGAGGTCCTGACCGATCGCATTGTCCAGATCTCGCACGCGAACTGGTCCCCCATCGAGGGGTCGCGCGGCAAGATCGAGAAGAACGTCACCCTCGTCGACGTGTCGCCGCGCGGCGACTGGAGCCAGGTGAAGGTCTGGTACGATCCCAGCCGCGACCTCGGCGGCTCCACCTATCCGACCTACGGCTTCATCTATCAGGACGCCCAGGCGCGCGTGGTCGCGACGAATGGCGTCAACAAGGCGGAGAACACCGCGATCGCCATGGCGCAGACGGCCGCCAACCAGATGGCCACCGCGGTCCGGCCGGGCGCTGGTCCGCTGCACGTGCTCAGCCAGGTGGTCGATTCGACCGACCAGATCGGCGCCCTCATCGCCGCGGCCACCCGCCCGGACCCGAAACCCGGCTCTTAAGCCCTTCCTCGCCTGCGCAGCGGGAAGCGGCGTTGAACCGGCGGTTGTAGAATCGCAAAGCACAGCTGAACACGCTTCCTTAAGCGCCACAGCGCACGCTCCGGGCGAATGACGTCCTCCCACGCGCTACTGAACGCCTCGCCCGAGGCCCCCGCCCTGCGCGACGCGGTCGAGGCGCATCAGCGATATCTGGCGGGCCAATCCGGCGGTCAGCGTCTGCGGCTCAACTACGTCGACCTGTCGGACTGCGACCTGCAGGGGGCGGACTTACGCGAGGCTGACCTCGCCGGCGTCAAGCTGGCCGGCGCCCGCCTTGGACGGGCGAACCTGTCGCGCGCCATCCTGTTCGGCTGCGATCTCACCGGCGCCGACCTTCGCCGGGCCAATCTGAAACGCTGCGACCTCCGGGGCGCCTGCCTGCGCGGCGCGGACCTAGCTCAGGCCTACATGGCGGGCTGTGACCTGCGCGTGGGCCGCATCGCGCTGCAGGACAAGCTCGACGGCTATCGGGTGCTGCGTCACGTTCAGCGCCCCGGCGAGCTGGCCTACGCCAATCTCGCCGGCGCCAACCTGGCGGGCGCCCAGATGGACGGCGCCATCGCCACCGCCAGCGACTTCAGCGAAGCGGTGTTGGCCGGCGCGCATCTGTCGGGCGCGCGCATGACCCGTGCGGTGTTCGACGACGCCGACCTCTCCGGGGCCGATCTCGGCGGCGCGGACTTGACGGGCGCCTCGCTCCGGCGCGCCGTGCTCGCCGGAGTCAATCTCGATCACGCGCGGCTGGACGGCGTCGACCTCAGCGAGGCGCTGCGGGAGCCGGCGGCGGGCGTCCGGATCGGCGAGCGCACGCTGAAGATGGTGCTCGCCGAACACCAGGCCTATTGCGACACCGACGGCCGGACAGGCTCGGTGACCGCCGCGCCGGGGGTCGACTTCCGATCCCTGAACAGCCTCGAGGGCCGCCGGCTGACCGCCTTGGTCGCGCCCAGATCCATCTTCTTCGGCCTCGACATGCGCGGCGTGCAGCTTCAGGGCGCCGATCTTTCCGGCGCCGACCTGCGGCGCGTCGACCTGCGCCGTGCGGACCTGCGCGGCGCGAAGCTGGTGGACGCCCGGCTCGGCCGCGCCGACCTGCGCGGCGCTCAGCTGGGCGCGCTGATGATCTCGCCGGGGCGCTACGTCCGCACCGACTTCACCGGCGCCAGCCTCCGTGGCGCGGATATGCGGGGCGCGATGGCGGCGCGCGCCCGCTTCCTCGAGTGCGACATGACCGACGCGCGGACCGACGGCTGCGACCTGCGCCAGGCCGAGCTCGACGGCTGACCGCGCGACCTACTCCCGGCCGACGCTCGAATAGACGAAGCCGCGGGCGCGCAGGTCCTCGGGCTTGTAGATGTTGCGCAGGTCGACCATCACCGGCTGCCGCATCAGCAGCTTGACGCGGTCGAGGTCGAGCGCGCGGAACTGGTCCCATTCGGTGATGATGACCAGGGCGTCGGCGCCGGCGGCGACGTCGTAGGGATTTTCCTTGAACGCGACATCGGGCAGCATCTGGCGGGCCTCGTGGCCCTCGGGATCGAAGGCCTGGATTTTGGCCCCGGCCGCCTGCAGCGCCGGCACGATGTCCAGGCTGGGCGCGTCGCGCATGTCGTCGGTGTTGGGCTTGAAGGTCAGGCCCAGCACGCCGACCG